>Ga0224507_10000041_pt1 | contig 47131 bp, 55 predicted proteins | sample SF_Jan12_sed_USG_3_FD_170159 | JGI IMG/M metagenome (GOLD analysis project Ga0224507, IMG submission 170159) | Sediment microbial communities from San Francisco Bay, California, United States - SF_Jan12_sed_USGS_13 | ecosystem: Environmental > Aquatic > Marine > Sediment | place: USA... | reverse complement strand
CTTGGGATACCACGGCGAAGGTGGCCTTGGAGTCCAAGCACCAGCCTCGATATTCCTGGATTCAGAAGATGCCCCGCACGTTGCGTACATCCGGTCGTACACCGCAGTGGACATATACGAACTTGCCCTGGCGCAAGAGGTACAGGGCGAATGGAAGACCGAAAACGTGCGTAGCAAGAACCTTGCCCGACCGAAGGCGGGCGTGTCAATCGCAGTTGACGGTTCTGGCAGTACGCACATCGCATATTGCGGCGAGTACTTGGATAACTCAATTCCGTTTGTATACGCCACATCGGATGGAATGGAGGCGTTCAAGCTGGCGCTGAAGGAATCCTTGATATTGACTGGACTCGGCACATTGATTATCGGACCCATAACCTTCGCATCGTACCGCACATACTGGAGACGATCTGAGGCGCGCGCGTACAGAGAGAGCGTCGGACTTTACGAGTCTCCTACTCTATTCAGAAGGCGGTCGAAAAAGCGGTGACATCGTGACGTGGGAAAGTGCCTCGGGGTTGAACTCGGAAAGGTTTTTCAGGCAGCACTGAGCTTCGAGTAGACCAAGGGATGGCACATGAGCGAGTACGAAGTCAAGAGAGGACACCAGGAGAACATCTCACCTGAGAAGCTGAAGGCACACATGACAGAGGTCTTCGGCAAGGTCGACCAGAGGGGCGACAAGTACGTGTCGTCGTTTGGCGCTTTGAAGGAGTTGCGAGCGTGGCAAGGCGGCAAGAACATACTCTGCGTCGAGACGGACATGGACCCGACCGTAGAAGACGAGGTCGCCCAGAAGACGATCAAGGCGTACAACGCGTTCCTCGAGAGGGCAACTGGCTTCAATGCGAAGGAGCGGGGCAAGCGAGCGCAGAAGAAGGCCAAGCAGGCCAAGTGACGGCCACACCCGCCCGGTGCGACCGGTCACGTTTATATACAAGCACCCCATTCAGCGGTTTGCGATACCGAGGCGGTATCGACCAGACGCCGTATGGGCTATGCTCTTCATGCACCCCACCACTCGCGTTGAAAATATGATTTTCAAGCGCGCACGAGGCGTCACGGTCGAGCACAGGTGCCTCGACTCAAGCGTTCGATTTCATCGAGCGCCATCGAGCTAATATCTAGCTTCGAGACGAGGGATTGCACATGCCACAAAGGAGACGTCCGAGGAAGGGCTCAATGGGCTATTCGCCCAGGAAGAGAGCCAGAAGCATAACCGCCAGGACATCCTCTTGGCCTGAGGGCGAAGGGGATGATGCCAGATTGCAGGGGTTCGCCGGATACAAGGCGGGGATGACCCACGCGTTCATAGTCGATTTCAGATCGAAGAGCACAACCGCGGGACAGGAGGTACAGGTCCCGGTCACAGTGCTCGAGGTCCCCCCGATGAAGGTGTGCGGCGTCAGGTTCTACTCCAACTCACCATACGGCAGGAAGGCCGTGGGAGAGGTCTGGAGCGCGAAGCTGGACAAACATCTCTCAAGGAAGTTGCCCGTTCCGAAGAACTACGACGAGAAGGCCGGCTGGGGAAAGGCCGAGAAGCTTGAATACGAGGACGTGAGGATCCTCGTGCATACTCAGCCAGTTCTCGTAAGCGGCCTGCCGAAAAAGAAGCCCGAGCTCATGGAGATCAGGGTCGGCGGTGGCACGCTGGAGGGTCGCAAGGAGTACGCCAAGGGCATACTCGGCAAGACTGTAACGATCAGGGATTTCACAAACGAGGGCGCGATGGTCGATGTCAGCTCCATCACCAAGGGCAAGGGCTGGCAGGGAGTCACCAAGAGGTGGGGCACCAAGCTCCTGATGCATAAGAACAGCAAGCACAGGAGGCTCATCGGTAACCTAGGGCCCAAGAGGCCCGGCCTCGTTAGGCACACCGTCCCGCAGGGCGGCCAGATAGGATTCCATCAGAGGACCGAGCTGAACAAGAGAATCCTCAAGATAGGCGACAAGGGTGAGGAGGTCACTCCCAAGGGAGGGTTCCTCAACTACGGAGAGATCAGGGGCAACTACATGCTTCTACACGGCTCCGTCCCGGGGCCGTCAAAGAGGCTCGTGAGGCTCAGAGAACCCGTCAGGGACACCGGGATCAAGCTCCCGGAGGCGCCGCAGGTCACATTCGTATCGCTTGAATCAAAACAGGGAGCGTGATTGAATGGCGGATAAGATTGTCAAGAAGAAAAAGACTGATATGAAGACATCCCACGCTCCGAATAAGATTAATGTCTACGGCATCGACGGCAAAGTCGCCGGGGAGGCGAAGTTGCCAGGCGTCTTCGCTGCCGAGTAGGCCGGACCTGATACGCAGAGCCGTCACTGCCATGGAGGCGAACGCCCGGCAGCCATACGCGCCCAAGAGCACCGCAGGCTCACGCCATTCGGTGTCGACCTGGGGCAAGGGTCGCGGCGTTGCGAGGGTCCAGAGGCTCATGAACAGCTCCCATGCGGCGCAATCACCCAACAACGTGGGCGGGAGGCGCGCGCACCCGCCAAGGGTGGACAAGGATTATTCTAAGAAGATCAACAAGAAGGAGCTCCTGAAGGCCAAGCTGGCAGCGCTCCACGCCACGAGCGTTCCGGACATAGTCCGCCACAGAGGACATCGGTTCGACGACGAGCTGACTGTCCCGGTGATCGTCAAGGACGACCTCGAGGCGATAAAGACGACTAAAGAGGCGGTCGAAGTGCTCTCGTCGATTGGCGTCTACGATGATGTCGAGAGGGCCAAGAACGGCCGCAAGATACGCGCTGGCAAAGGCAAGATGCGCGGACGGAAGTACAGGAACCCCAGAGGCCTGCTGGTCGTGCTGTCGAACGAATGCGACGGCGGCAGGAGCATCAGGAACCTGTCGGGGATAGAGGTCGTCACGCCAAAAGCGCTCAACGTGTCCATGCTCGCCCCGGGGGGCGACCCTGGCAGGCTGATGGTCATCTCCGAATCCGCTCTGTCCGAGATGGGTAGGTGGGACAAATGAGGAGAGGAGTGCTGTTGCACCCGTATGTAACGGAGAAGACGATGAACTCGATGTCCGGCACACCCAATCAGGACCTCAAGGACGGCAACCGCCTCGAATTCGTCGTCCGCAGGGACGCTACCAGGGCCGAGGTGAAGAGGGCGTTCGAGGAGCGTTTCGAGGCCAAGGTGGAGAAAGTAAACATCAAGGTCATGAAGAGCGGGAAGCACGCGATCATCAAGCTGAAGGAGGGGTACTCGGCCGAGGAGATCGGCATGAGGATAGGCATATTCTGAGGTGTATTGGCAATGGGAAAGAATCTTATCACTCAGAGGAGGGGGCGGGGATACGGCCGCTATCGGTCTCCCAGACACCTCAAGTTCACGGATGCCAAGCATCCCAAGATACGCCAGGGGATGGGCACCATCGTCGACCTCAAGCACGAGGCCGGCAGGATAGCCCCGCTGGCGAAGGTCAGCATAGACACCTTGCAGTTCTGGATGCTCGCGCCCGACGGAGCGTTCGTCGGCCAGGAAATATCGATCGGCCCTTCGGGCTCGGTCGCGGCCGGCAATACGAAGGCCGTTGGCGAGCTGCCTGAGGGAACCATCGTGTACAACATCGAGCTGCAGCCGGGTGACGGTGGCAAACTCGTGCGCACAGCGGGCAACGCCGCGACGGTCGTGAGCCACGGCGCGAGAACCGTGCTGTTGCTGCCCTCTGGCAAGTTCAAAGAGATAGATAACAAGTGCCTCGCGACGGTCGGCCTCGTGGCGGGCGGCGGGCACAAGGAGAAGCCGTTTGCGAAGTCTGGGAAGAAATTCCACGCGTACGGCTCGAAATCGAAGGCGTACTTCACGGTCAAGGGGGTCGCGAAGAATCCGGTCGACCACCCGCACGGAGGAGGTGCACACCCGCATGTTGGAACTCAGTCCAGCGTTGGCAGGAACACGCCTCCAGGAAGGAAAGTGGGCAGGCTGGCGCCCAAGAAGAAGCCACGCAAGAAGCCAAAGAAGGTGCAGTAAATGGCTGAAACAGTCAAGGCTAACTCGTCAACCGCGGCCGCGCCCGCTCCCACTCCCGCCCCGAAGGCTGTGGCGAAGGCAGACAAGCCGAAGAAGCCAAAGCCGTCCGCGAGGCACGGCGGTGGGTCTGCGAAGGCCTCCCGCAGGAAGATGAGGAAGAAGAAGAGCCAGATACAGGCGAGGCGGAAGAAGGAGTTCACCTACCGCGGAAACACGATGGAGGAGCTCCTGAAGATGCCTCTCGCAGACATCATCGAGCTGCTTCCGGCGAGGGCACGGAGGTCGTACATCCGAGGCATGAACCCGGAGCAGGAGGCGTTCATGACAAAGATCAAGAACACTGATGGGCCGGTGAGGACGCACAGGCGTGAGATATTCATCCTGCCGGAGTTCGTTGGCAAAACCGTGCACGTATACAACGGCAAGGAATTCCAGCCGATAGAGATCAAGCCCGAGATGATCGGTCATTCGCTTGGGGAGTTCGCGCTCACCAGGAAGAGCATAAAGCACTCTGGACTGGGGGTCGGCGCGACGAGGTCCTCCAAGTTCATGCCGCTGAAGTGAGGATGGAGGTCGGACACAATGGGATACACTCAAGAGGCGGACCCGGAGACCACATCCAAGGCGATCGGCAAGGAGATCAGCGTGTCACCGAAGCACTGCAGGGAGGTCTGCAAGATGCTGAAGGGCATGAGGGTCGACAAGGCGAGGGAATACCTACAGAGCGTGGCCGATCTGAAGACGCCAGTCCCGTACTCGAGGTACAAGATGTTCCTGAGCCCGAAGCCGAAGGTCGGACCCGGGAGGTACCCGCGCAAGGCGGCGAAGGCCATACTCGTCGTGATAGAGAGCGCACGCTCCAACGCGGAGTACAAGGGGCTCGACGCGGACAACATGAAGATCAAGAACGCGTGTGCTCACAGGGGAAGGATTCAGACGGGGTACATGCCCAGGGCGTACGGCAGGAGCACCCCCTGGAACGAGCAGACCACGAACATAGAGATCATACTAGAGGAGGCCGAGAAGTCATCCTGAGGGTGGCTCCAGACGGAGGGATAAAATGGCAAGTGAGAGGAAGTTCGTCACCGAGAAGATCAGGAGGGTCCTGCTCAAGGAGTACGTCATGTCCCGCGTGTCGAGGGCCGGCTTCGGAGGGATCGACGTCCAGAGGACTCCGATGGGCACGCGTGTCACGCTCACCACGGAGAGGCCGGGATTAGTCATAGGACGGCGCGGCGAGGCCATCAAGAGCCTCACGAGGGCGATAGAGGACGATTTCAACTTCAGCAATCCACAGATAGAGGTCCAGGAGGTGGAGAACGCAAACCTGAACGCCCAGATAATGGCGGAGAAGTTGGCGAGTGCCCTCGAGCGAGGCTGGCACTTCAGGCGGGCGGGCCACTCGACCGTTAGGAGGATCATGGAATCCGGCGCGAGAGGTTGCCAGGTGACCGTCGCGGGCAAGCTGACGGGACAACGCCACAGGCGGGAGAAGTTCAAGAGCGGGCACATCAAGTTCTGCGGACAGCCGAAGCTGGACTTCATGGAGAAGGGCTTCGCCAACGCAAGGATGAAGCCCGGAGTAATAGGCGTCACAGTTCAGATCATGCATCCGGACGCGAGGTTGCCGGACGAGGTAGACGTCCTGCCCTTGCCGGAGCCCGCAGTGGCTCCAGCGGCAGGGCCAGAGGCGACGGATGATAAGGAACTCGCGGAGAAGGCCCAAGAGGAGCACGCGGCCGAGGCGGTCGAGGCGCTGAAGAAGACCGCGACCAAGGACGATGTGAAGACCGAGAAGCCCAAGAAGGCTTCGGGCAGGGCCAGGAAGAAGGACGATGCGGCCGAGGGCGACGACAAGGAGAAGAAGCCCAGGAAGCGCGCCAAGAAGAAGGCCGAGAAGGAGGAGAAGAAGGACGAGCCTCAGGGACAGGAGCCGATGGAACCCGCCGTCGAAGCGAAGACGGAGGACGCGGCTGCGGCCCCGGCCGAGGAGAAGGCCCCCGCCGTTGCCGGACCCGCGCCTGCGACCAAGGAACCTGAGGCTCCGGCACCAGCGTCGCCAGAGAAGGCTGAGGAGCCAAAGCAGGGGGAGTGAGCCATGTCGTTGCTGAGGGCAAAGGAGATCAGGGCGATGCGTCCCGACGATCGCAGAATCAAGCTGAAGGAACTCAACGACGAGCTGATGCATGAGAGGGGTGTCGCGGCTATGGGTGGCGCGCCCGCGAGCCCCGGCAAGATCAGGGCTCTGAGGAAGAACATAGCGCGCATAATGACAATCGATAGGGAGTTCGAGTTGGCCGAGAAGAGGCCTGCTGGAGCTTCCGGTGACAGAGGCGAGATGAAGGCGCCTAGAACGACGAAGAGCCGTCCTCCGGTGGAGGAGGCCGAAGAAGAAGAGGCCGACAGCTCAGTCGGATATGATCAGGAGGAGAAGAAGTAATGGCTGGTATTTGCTCGGTATGCGGACTGCCAGAGGAGCTGTGTATCTGCGAACAGATTGCCAAGGAGCAGCAGCAGATAAGGATAACCACGGACACCAGACGGTACGGCAAGGTCGTCACCGTGGTCGAGGGCATCGACTCCGGGGACATCGACGTCGAGGAGCTCGCGAGAAAGCTGAAAACTCGCTGCGCTGCCGGTGGAACGTACAAGGCGAACAGGATAGAGCTCCAGGGAGACCACAAAAAGAAAGTCAGGGAGGTACTGGAGGAGCTCGGGTTCTCCGTGGACTCGAGGTAGACCGAGCATGAAATCAAACGATTTCCGGAGGAGGCAATTCATCGGGCTCGACATCGAGATCCTTGCGTCGACCTGCCCGTCCCAAGTGGGCGTGCGCGGGAAAGTCGTGGACGAGACTAAGAACACGATAACGATCGACCAGGACGGTGTCGAGAAGATGATCGCCAAGACGGGCTGCGAGTTCAGGTTCGTGGACGGCCCGCAGGCGCACGTGGTCTCCGGGAACGACATCATGTTCAGACCTGAAGACAGGATCAAGAGAGTACGATGAACAGCAAGGTGATGTGACTATGGCTAGGAAGAAAGAGGCGGCAGCCAACGTGGGGCTCGATGTCGAGCCACCCAAGGAGACTTGTCAGGACAGGAACTGTCCGTTCCATGGCGAGCTGCCAGTCAGAGGCACCGTCCTCACGGGGACGGTCGTATCGATGAAGATGCAGGGCACCGTCGCGGTAGAGAGAGAACATCTGAAGTACATACCGAAGTACGAGAGGTACGAGAAGAGGACTAGCAGATACCTCGCTCATCTCCCGCCCTGCATGCAGATGAATCATGGGGACAAGGTCAGCATAATGGAGTGCCGACCACTGAGCAAGCGCGTTTCATACGTCGTGATAGAGAAGAGGTAGGCGATCGCCATGAAGGGATTACCAGGCAGGCAGATGAGGGGCATACCGACCGGGGCGAGGCTCGACTGCGTCGACAACACGGGCGCGAAGATCGTCCAGGTCGTCGCGGTACCGAAGTACCACGGCGCGAGCAGGAGGTATCCTTCAGCGGGGGTCGGAGACATACTGGTCGTCACGGTCAAGAAGGGAACGCCCGAGACGAGGAAGCAGCTCATGCGGGCAGTGATCGTGCGCCAGCGGAGGCCTTTCAGGCGCCCCGAGGGGACGATGGTGCAGTTCGAGGACAACGCCGTCGTCATCGTGACCGAGACTGGCGAGACGAAGGGCACGGACATCAAAGGGCCTGTGGCGCGGGAGGCAGCCGAACGCTGGCCCAGGATAGCCGCTACGGCCTCGATAATAGTGTGAGGGTGATCGGATGAGCACAACGAGCCACAAGGCACGGAAGCAGAGGAAGGCGAAGGTCATCGCACCGCTCCACAAGCGGAGGCGGATGGTGGCGGCCCATCTCGACTCGGCCCTCATAAGGGAATACAACGTGCGCTCCCTGCCGGTGCGGAAGGGAGACACTGTAAAGGTCATCAGGGGCGCGAAGGAGATCAAGGGATCTGAGAACAAGGTCGCGTCCATCGATCTCAAGAACTACAAGATAATCGTGGAGAACGTCACCATTCCGAAGGCGGACGGCACGCAGACGCAGAGACCCGTTGACCCCTCGGACGTGATCATTACCAAACTGGACCTCTCGGACAACTGGAGGAAGCGCAAGCTCGAGGGTCTCAAAGGAGGAGCGTGAGCGCGTTGAAGAAGCACATGAAGAGGATGACGGCCCCGCGGAGATGGGCCATCCCGAGGAAGGTCAGCCAATGGGTCATGAAGCCCAGGCCAGGCCCGCACGGAAAGGAAGATTCCATGCCGTTGGCGATGGTCCTGAGGGACATGCTGAAGGTGTGCGACAACACCAGGGAGGCCAAGTTCATCATCGGAGGACGAGGCGTGACGGTCGACGGGAAAGTAGTGACGGACCAGAAGTTCCCAGTCGGGCTGATGGACGTCGTGACGCTGCTCAAGACCGAGGAGAGCTACCGGATGCTACTGGACTACAAGGGCAGGCTCCAGCTTGTGAAAATAGACGACAAGGAGAAGAGCTGGAAGCTCTCCCGTATAGACGGCAAGAACACCGTACCGGGCGGAAAGGTCCAGCTGAACCTGCACGACGGCAGGTGCATACTGCTGCCGAAGGACCAGTACAAGACCGGGGACGTGCTCAAGATAGAGCTTCCATCGCAGCGGATCGTGAAGGCGCTCAAGCTCGACAAGGGCAGCCTCGCGCTGCTCACAGGAGGGTCCCACCCAGGCACAATCCAGACGATTGAGGAGTACAAGCTCAGGAGGGGCTCCGGCTCGAACATAGTCACTTTCAAAGAGGGCTTCAGCACGGTGAAGGAGAACGTCTTCGTCGTTGGTGAGAAGATCCCCGAGATCAAGCTCGTGGAGGCGAAGGCCCTATGACGAACCCGATGAGGGGCATACGGCTCGAGAAGGCCGTTGTGAACATCGGAGTCGGGGACGCTGGTGAGCGGTTGCTGAAGGCGGAGAAGGTGCTTCACATGGTCACCAAGCGCAAGCCCGTCCGGACGATCGCGAAGACGACGAACAGGGACTTCGGCATACGGCGCGGGATGGACATAGGCGTCAAGGTGACGCTCCGTGGCAAGGATGCCGAGGAGTTCGTCAAGACCGCGCTCTGGACGAGGGAGAACCGGTTGGCAGAGTACTCCTTCGACCCCGAGGGCAACTTCTCGTTCGGAGTCCAGGACTACACCGACTTCCCGGGAATGAAGTACGACCCGGAGATAGGGATATTCGGCCTGGACATCAGCGTTGCCCTGTCACGTCCCGGCAGAAGGATAGCGAGGCGGAGGACCTTGCGGAGGTCCCTGCCGACATACCACAGGATCACGCGCCACGAGGGCGTGGAGTTCATCAGGTCCAAATTCAACACTGAGGTGGTCGAATGAAGCCGAAGAAGTTGTTCGGCAGGAAGGTTGGATGCACCAGGTGCGGCAGGAAGCGCGGCATCGTGCGGCGCTACGGCATGCACCTGTGCAGGCAATGCTTCAGAGAGATGGCCCCCGAGCTGGGGTTCAGGAAGTACTCTTGAGGTGATGTTGGATGCAGCAGGATCCACTCAATGATGCGATGTCCGTCATAAAGAACGCAGAGCACGTCGGCCGAGGCGAGTGCGTCATAAGACCCTCGTCCAAGCTCATAGGCCGCGTGCTGAAGGTCATGCAGGAGGCGGGATACATCAGGCAATTCGAGTTCGTGGACGACGGCCGTAACGGCATGTTCAGGGTGAACCTCGCAGGCCACATAAACGACTGCGGCGTCATCAAGCCACGCTACTCGGTGAAGACGGGAGACCTCGAGAAGTTCGAGGCGCGGTATCTGCCCGCGCAGGATTTCGGGGTGCTGATATTGACGACGACCAGAGGGGTGCTCACGCACACGCAGGCCAAGCAAGGCGGCGTCGGCGGCAAACTCCTTGCGTTCGTGTACTGAGGTGACCTGGATGAGCGAAGTAAGGGGTTTGCACACAGACGAGATAGAGATTCCCGACAAGGTCCAGGTCGCGATAGACGGCGACACGGTGAGCGTCAAAGGACCGCTGGGAGAGCACAAGAGGAAGCTTTCCAGCCCGTATCTGGAGATATCCAAGGAGGGCAGCTCGGTGTTCATCGTCAACAACACCGGAAGGGCGAGACACAGGGCCCTGTTGGGCACCTATGCGGCGCACATAAGGAACATGATACACGGCGTGAGCGAGGGGTTCGAATGCAGGATGAAGATCGTGTACGCCCACTTCCCGATCAAGGCGTCGGTGAAGGGCGATGTGTTCGTCATCGAGAACTTCCTCGGTGAGAAGCACCCGAGGAGGGCGGACATACTGGGCAAGACGAAGGTCACAGTCAAGGGCGACCAGGTGACGGTCTCCGGGTCGAACCTAGAGGAGGTCGGCCAGACAGCGGCCAACATCGAGCGCGCCACGAAGATCAGGGGTTTCGACCCGAGGATATTCCAGGATGGGATATACATCACGAATAAGGCCGGGAGGTGAACGTTATGGCTGACGACGAATCGAAGAATCAGGAGGAGTTCGCCGGACTCCGCAACTTCAAGGACGAGTACGTTCCCAAGCTGAAGGCTCTCGGCATCGAGACTGAGGATGACCTCGCGGAGGCGCTGTCCGATGAGGACCGCACGGCTGAGATACACGAGCATCTGAAGGGCGTTGGCCCGAAGACCCTTGAGCACTGGCGGGAAGACCTCGGAGCCTCTGAGGGCGAGGACGACGAAGATGTCGAAATCGTGGAGGACGCCGACGAGGAGGATTCCGAAGAGGGCGAGGAGGAAGAGGTCGAAATAGAGGACGAGGAAGAAGAGGGCTACAAGGTCAAGCTGAAGCCCGAGCTCACCAAGGAGGTCCTCGAGGCGATGAAGACGCGCAAGATTATCGACTCCAAGCGGCCCACATTCATCAGACAGGAGTATCACAGACGCAAGCGGCTGCGGACCACTGGCTGGCGCAGACCACGCGGGCTCCACTCCAAGATGAGGAGGCACATCGGCTACAGGACCAACGTCGTTTCGATAGGCTACGGCAGTCCCAATAAGGCGAAGAACCTGCACCCATCCGGGTTCCAGGAGGTTCTCGTGCACAACGTCAAGGACCTCGACAAGATAGACCCCAAGGTGCAGGCCGCGAGGGTCGCACACACCGTGGGTATGAGGAAGCGGACACAGATCGAGGACAAGGCTGACGAGCTCGATATCAGGATACTCAACAGGAGCGGATGACGATGGATCTCAAGAACCAGAGGAGAATGGCGGCGCAGCTGCTCAAGTGTGGCGAGTCCAGAGTATGGATCGACTCGAACAGAACCGAGGACGTCGCCGACGCAATCACCCGCTCGGATGTGAGGACGCTCATCAACTCAGGAACGATAGCCTCCAAGCAGAAGCGGGGCGTCTCCAGAGGACGGGCGAACTACCTAAAGGCGCAGAAGCGCAAGGGCAGGAGGAGCGGCCAGGGCTCACGCCGTGGCACGAAGCACGCGCGGAAGCCTTCGAAGGAGATCTGGATGCAGACGATACGCCCGATCCGCGGCAGGCTGAAGGAGCTCCGGAACAACGGCGTGATCGATGCACGGACATATCGCAAATACTACATGCGTGCGAAGGGTGGCATGTTCAAGAGCAGGCCTCACCTCGACTCGCATCTCAAGACCGAGGGGATCCTCAAGGAGTGATGGTCATGGCTACTGGACCCAGATACAAAGTACCTTTCAGGAGGAGAAGAGAGGGGCGGACGGACTACCGCAGCAGGCTCGCGCTGATCAAGAGCGGCAAGCACAGGGCGGTCGTCCGAAAGTCGAACAAGCATGTGAGGATCCAGCTCGTGTCGTACGACGACAAAGGGGACCTCATCGTGGCGACGGCCGTCTCGACCGAGCTGGCGAAGCTCGGCTGGAAGCATTCAGGGAACAGCACCCCAGGAGCGTATCTTACTGGATACCTCGCGGGAAAGAGGGCGCGAGAGATTGGCGTTGACGAGGCGGTTCTGGACATCGGCCTCAGGAAGCCCGTCAAGGGGTCTGTGCTGTTTGCGGCGACGAAGGGACTCGTCGACGCTGGTGTGCGCGTACCCCACGACGATGGGATGTTGCCCTCGGATGACAGGGTCAAGGGCAAGCACCTAAAGGATGGCGCCGAGGCGCAGTTCGATGAAGTGAAGACCAAGATAGGAGGTGCTGATTGATGTCAGACTGGATGCCCAAGACGAGGCTTGGTAAGCTCGTCGGCGACGGCAAGATCACAACCATGACCGAAGCTCTCAAAACAGGACTCCCTCTGAGGGAGCCCGAGATAGTCGACATACTCCTGCCAGACCTGGCGGACGAGGTGCTCGACGTGAACATGGTGCAGAGGATGACGGACTCCGGCAGGAGGGTCAAGTTCGCAATAACCGTCGTCGTCGGCAACCGGGACGGGTTCGTAGGCCTCGGCAGGCTGAAGGGCAAGGAGGTCGGACCCGCGATAAGGGCAGCGATCGACGTCGCAAAGCTCAACATCATAGAAGTCAAGAGGGGATGCGGCTCGTGGGAGTGCGGATGCTTGACACCACACTCGCTACCATTCGAGATCGAGGGCCACGCAGGCTCTGTGGTCGTCCAGCTCAAACCCGCGCCGAGGGGGACTGGGCTCGCGATCGGAGACATCGCGAAGAGCGTCCTCAAGATGGCGGGGGTCGATGACGCCTGGGGTTTCACCAAGGGGCACACAAAGACGACGATCAACTATTCGATTGCAGCCTTCGAGGCGCTTCGGATGACGTCTCAGATGAGGGTCACCGACGAGCAGAAGGAAAGACTCAGGATCATGAGCGGCCCGGTCAAGCTTCAGATCGCGCCATCCATAGTCGTTGAGGAATCGGCCGACGACGAGAAGGCCGTCGCGGAGAATAAGCCGGCGGAGAAGCCCGCAGCGGAGCCGACCAAGGCGATTGTCGCCACGAAGGAGGAGGGCTGAGATGTCGGCCGTAGCGGTCGTTCGCGTCCGCGGACACGCCAAGATCAGGTGGGACGCGGTCGATACGATGGACATGCTAAGACTCAACAGGCCGAACCACTGTGTCCTGCTGCCGATGAATGTGACAACCAAGGGCATGCTGCAGGTCGTCAAGGACTACGTCACATGGGGCGAGGTCAACCACGAGATGATCGCTGAACTGCTCAAGACGCGCGGAGAGGTCGTCGGCGGGGAGAGGCTCACGGACAAGCATGTCAAGGCCAACTCCGACTTCGCCTCGATAACGGCTCTCGCGAAGGCAATCGAGAAGTCGGACGCCAGGATGGTCGATGTCAAGGGGCTTAAGCCCGTCATAAGACTGCACCCGCCGATGAAAGGTTATGAGCGGGTGAAGCTGCCGTTCTCCGTAGGTGGAGCGGTCGGCTACAGAGGCGCTGAGATTGAGCGCCTGCTGCGCAGGATGCTTCACGATAAGGAGGAGGCGAAGTAGATGGTCCGCAAAACTAGCAAGTTCAGAGGCAGCAGGACGCACGGCCGTGGCAAGAAGGCCGGCAGAGGCGCTGGACTCAGAGGCGGCAGGGGGAACGCTGGCCTGCACAAACACAAGTGGATGACTACGGTTAAGTACTTCCCCGAGCATTTTGGCCGCCACGGTTTCAAGAGGCCACAGTCCGTAGTCGCCCACAAGGTAACGATCAACCTATCCGACCTGGAACTGTCCTTGCCCACACTGGCCAAGGAAGGCGCAGCGTCGGAGAAGGACGGGCAGTGGACGGTCGACCTCACGAAGCTCGGCATAGACAAACTGCTTGGCTCCGGCAGGATCGGCACTTCGGTCGCTGTTCGCGTATCGGAGGCGTCCGCCAAGGCGAAGGAGAAGCTAGAAAGCGCTGGTGGCAAGCTGCTAGAGGACTGATGGGACGCCCGCAAGGAACCGCCTAGGAGACGTGTGAGGACTCAGCGAATAAAGGACCGGACGATAGGAAGGGTGTCTGATGGCCGAGGGGGAAGAGAAGAAGAGCTTTCTGTACAAGCTCAAGCCCGTGACGGACCGCCTGCCAGCGGTCACGAAGCCTGAAGGACACGTGCATTTCAGGACGAAGATGTCGTGGATCATCCTGATCCTCGTGCTGTACTTCGCCATGACCAACGTCGTCATCTACGGCCTCGACTCTGGGCAGGGGATCGACCTCTTCGCGCAGTACAGGGCTATCCTCGCAGGTGCGCAGTTCTCGCTGATGCACCTGGGCATAGGTCCGATTGTCACAGGGTCCATTATCATGCAGCTCTTCACTGGAGCGAAGATAATCAAGCTCGACCTCAAGAAAGCCGAAGACAAGGCGATTTACCAGGGCACGCAGAAGCTCCTCGTGCTCGTGATGATAGTGGTCGAGTCCGTGCCCCAAGTGTACGGCTTCATGGAGCCGTCGACCAAGTTCATCAATATGTCCGAGACGCTCTGGGCAGGTGGCGGCCTGAGCATCGCACGCGCGTTCATCGTTGTCCAGCTGTTTGCTGGGTCGTACCTCGTGTTCCTCATGGACGAGGTGGTGTCCAAGTGGGGCATCGGCAGCGGCATATCGCTGTTCATCGCCGCGGGTGTATCACAACAGATATTCACTGGATCGCTCAACTGGCATCCTGCCTCACCGAACGACGCACTCAGCCTGTCGAATCCGCCCGCGGGCACGATACCGAAGACCATCTACATTTTCCACCACATGTCCGCGCCAGAGCTGACAAACGGAGGCTATGAGCAGATCTTCTTAGCGCAGCCCAACCCTATGGTGGCGCTCATTGGGACGATAGTCATCTTCTTATTCGTCGCGTATACCGAGTCGAGCCGCATAGAGCTGCCGCTCGCACATGGTGGCGCAAGAGGCGCGAGGGGCAGATACCCGATCAAGCTGATCTACGCGTCCAACATCCCGGTCATACTCATGGCGGCGCTGCTGGCGAATGTGAGCATGTTCTCCATGCTCTTCGCGAGCCACCCGTCATTCATGAACATGCCACTCCTCGGCGGCAACTGGATGCTCGGCTACTATGCGGAAGGAAACACCGTCGCAGCCGGAGGGCTCGCCTACTATCTGTCGATGGTCAACGGCGTGGGCGATTGGATGTTGCCGCTACTGAGTGGTGATTATCTCAATTCGTATAATGCCGGTATCGGCGACGTCAAAACGCGAATTCAGATAGGCGTCCACGTCGTCGTCTACGTCACCGTCATGATTTTCGGCTCGATTTTGTTCGCCAAGTTCTGGATTGAGACCACGAACATGGGCCCGGAGGCCGTCGCGTCTCAGATAGAATCGAGTGGTATGCAGATACCGGGCTTCAGGCGCGATCCGAGAGTGCTCAAACGCGTGCTCGAGAGGTACATACCCGTCGTCACTGTCATCTCCGGTGCTGTGGTCGGCGGCCTCGCCGCAGGAGCTGACCTCATCGGGACGGTGGGCAACGCCTCAGGAACAGGGGTGCTGCTAGCTGTAGGCATCATGATACAATTGTACGACGCGATAGGGCGTGAACAGATGATGGAGATGCATCCTGTCCTGAGAGGCTTCTTCGGAGGCGAGTGATCTTATGACGAGCGCGGGCGCTAGGTCCGGAGCGGGAGTCGGCGGCAAACCAGCCAAACCGGACATGGGCGGCCAGCTGATGATGCTCATGGCATTCATGGTCGCGCTGTTCGTGCTGTTCGACAACAACATACGGCAGGGCCTCGGCAAGATCGTCGGTGTTGCGCTCATGCCGCTCGTGGGATTCGGCGGGGAGTATCCCGTGTTCACCCTTGTTGGCACCGGCCTCATCATGACTTTATTCAGCGTGACAGTCCGCCACCTGTTCATCGACTGGACATCGATGGCGAGGAACCAACGCATAATGTCCGCCTTTCAGAAGGAGATGAGAGAGGCAAGGACGACCAACAACACGTTCAAGCTGAAGAAGCTGACCGAGCTGCAACCTCAGATGACAGCGCAGCAGATGAAGTCGATGCAGTCGCAGTTCAAGCTCATGCCGATCACCATGATCGTCATCATCCCGATATTCGCATGGCTGGCGAACTTCGTTTACTTGGACATCTCGTCCACGATATTCTCAGTCCCGTGGGAGTTCAATGCGAGCATGAAGAGTTCGAACATCCTTCCCAATTGGGTTTTGCTCTACTCGCTCGTCACGCTGCCGTTCGGGCAGATATTGCAGAGGGCACTGAAGTACTTCAGCTTCAGCAGGAAGCTGCACGACCTCGAACGACGCGAGTACGACGCGGACGACGCGCTCGGTTGACCGGGGAATGGCACTTATGAGGATTGCTATCTCAGGACCTCCTGGAAGCGGCAAGACGACCGTAAGCGAGATGGTCGCCGACCGTCTCGGCTACGAGCTCGTGCTCGTTGGCCAGATATTCAGGCAGATGGCCTCTGAGAGAAATGTCGACCTCGAGACGTTCGGCAGGTCCGCCGAGGAGGACGAGACAATAGACCGCGAGCTGGACGACAGGATGGTCGCCATCGCCACAGCGCGCGATGACATCGTCATAGAGGGACGATTGACCGGCGCCCTTCTCAGACGGAACGAGATAGAGGCTTTCACAGTTCACATCGATGCTTCCGAGGAGGTTCGATGTCTCAGGATAGCTAAGCGTGAATGCGCCGCAGGGGACCGCGTCATGGATGAGATGAGGACGCGCGAGCGTTCTGAAAAGAAGCGGTACCTCGAATACTACGGCATCGACCCGTCCAACAGGATTATTTACGATCTCTGGATCGACTCCTCGGACAAGACCCCGGAGGAGGTTGCGGACGCAATCGTTACCGAAGCCAAGAAGAGGTGTGACTTTGAGGCTCAAGAAGGCTGATGCCACGGCCAAGTCGGGACGAGGGCGCAGCCCTGCGGACCGTGGCATAGAAGAACTTCTGAAGGACGGCGTCGTGGTTATCGACAAGCCGATGGGACCGACATCACACCAGGTGACAAGCTGGGTAAGGGACATGCTCGGGGCGACGAAGGCGGCTCACGGTGGCACGTTGGACCCTCGTGTCACGGGGGTTCTGCCCGTCGGCGTGGGCATCGCCGTGCGGGCGATGGACTCACTGCACCACGGCACCAAAGAGTATGTCGGCGTCATGAAGATGCACGGCAACTTCGACACGAAGCGGTTGGAGGAAGTCTTTGAGGAGTTCGTAGGGGAGATCATCCAGACGCCTCCCGTGAGGTCCGCTGTGAAGCGTGCGCCAAGAACCAGGGAGATACATTCCCTCGAACTCATGGAAACATCCGGAAGGAACGCGCTCTTCAAAGTCGAGTGCGACGCTGGAACCTACGTGCGCAGCCTGTGTGTGGACGTCGGCGACGCCCTCGGCATCGGGGGGCACCTTCAGGACCTCAGACGGACGCGGGCCGGAACCATCGTTGAGGACCGCGCAGTAACGCTTTACGACCTGAAGGACGCGCTCGCGGACCACGCGAACGGAAATAGCGAGAGCCTGACGCGCATGTTCAACCCGATGGAGATCCTGCTGAAGCACATGCCCAGCGTCGAAGTAAAAGACTCGGCGGTCGATGCCATCTGCCACGGCGCTGACCTCGCGATACCGGGCATCGTCGCCCTAGACGATTCGATAGTCAAGGACGGCACCGTCGCGATACTCTCGATGAGCGGAGAGAGCGTTGGCCTGGGAAGAGCGTTGATTGACTCGAAGGAGATCATGGCCCGCTCCCAAGGGTTCGCCGTCAAGACCACAAGGGTTTTCATGCCGGCCGGGACTTACGAAAAGGGCTGGACCACTTCTGACAAGTGATCGTTACAGGAAAGCGTCCAGGGTTTCTTGGCCCTTCCTGAGCGGCTCAGCATCGATACCCAGCTCTCGTCTCACTGATCGTGCGAACTCCTCCGCGAAACCGTGTGTCGTGAACACCTTCGCAGGATCGCACAGCCTAACGAACTCCATCAGCTCGTTGTAGTCGCAGTGGTCGGACAGAGGGAACATCTCGGTCGACAATCCCTTCGTGGTCCCACCGAATCTCCCGGTAGCCCATCCCGAGAACGAAGCGGTCCTCGCGCCGCCCTTCACCAAACAGTCGACCTTTGCGCGCTCAGCTCCTATTCCCGATGTCACGTACGCGAACGACTGTTCGGCCCGAGGTCCCGCATCTGTACAGACCGGTAGCTCGAAACCGTGATTGTTGAGCGCACGATTGTTGTCACCAATGCTTTTCTGAACCTTGATAGGAAGGCCGCGCAGCTCGTAGCACAGCTCCTGGGCTTTCCCCAGCGGATACGCGAGCAACACCGCGTTCGAGCCGTTGTCGATAGCCCCTTCGACCCAGTCCCTCACGGCGCCAACGGTGTCATCGTGGTCAGGGAACTCGTACTCCGGCTTGCCGTATGTGCTCTCCATGACCAATACGTCGCACCTAACGGGCACGGCCGGTCTCAGATGTTTTTTCACCCTCGTACAGAAATCGCCCGTGTACAGGACCTTCGAGGCGTCATCTACCAGGAACATGACTGAACCAGGGACGTGCCCTGCCTCCAACATCTCTATCGAAGGCTCGTCTTGCCTCTCGACATTCTTGCGACGCAATCGGATGAGGTCAAGTGTGATGCGAGAACACACGATAGGGGCCCTCCGCAGATGATTCGGCACATGGTCCGAGTGAGCGTGCGACACAAGGTTCAGATCGCCGTGCACAGCACTGCCCGGATCGAGCCTGTAGGTGCACCCGCTCATGCGCAAGGCCACGCCGTTCCAGAGGTCGCTGACCACACCGTTATGAAAAGTCAACGAGAATCACCGGACCAAGGCAACGCCATATTGGCGGGGAACGGGTCTACTGGTAGTTCACTATCGTATCCGCTCTAGCGAAAATGCTCCTACCATTATCGCCTTGTTCGAGTGCCGGTACTCAATCCAATCTCGAGTCTGCGCCTCGCCTATGCCTTGGACGCTCAGGAGCGTCTTCTGCTTCTCGGACTTGAACTGGACAGCGCCCGTCATCTGATGCTGTATCGACTCGAGCTGTTGCTCCGTGTGCATACCCCTCTCGAGCGCGTACACGCCGATGGCATTCGCCTGTCGTATCATGCCGGCGAATTTCTGCACGAACTTGTAGGCGCCCTTGTCCTCCGCTTTGGGGATGCTCATGGACAACGACAGATACGCAATCCTCACGTAGGGATTCCCCTCTTTGCCAAGGGACGCGATCGTTGTGTTCAATGCCTTCAATATACCACTGTAATCGTCAGGCCCAGCAACCATGATTTCGTTGGTGGAGGCGCTCTCTTCCCCGGGCTGTCCTGAGCCTGTCGCGTCTATCCAGCAAACCAGTCCAAGCTGGTTGAACTCCATGAACGTCGGCATTATCGGTGCCATCTGCCTTGCGACCTCAGCCGGCGGGTGCGAAGTGGTCACGATCACTGCTGGGATGCCCTTCTTCAGGCCATCCGCGAGAAACAGGAACATGGCTGTCTCCTTGCCGATGAACGGCGGGCCTACGTAGAGCACGTTCGAGGCAAATGGCATGCCGCCAAGAAGGAGGTCGTCCAGGCGCTCGATGCCAGTTTTGACCTTCTTCTCGACGTACTCGGTCTCGACCTCATCCTCCATCTCTTCGATGTCCTTCCTGAGGTGAGACTGCAGGGCGTGTTCACGCTTCTCCAGCTCCTTCTCGCGCTGGTAGAACCTCGACTTCATCTCGCGCTCCTTCTCCTCCAGACGCCGCTCGCGCACTTCGATCGTCTTCTGCTCATCCGAGCCACCGCGAGGCAACTCGGAGCGCGCGTCCTCGAAGTCGTCGACGCTGCGAAGCAGCTTCCGCTCCATCGACTTGAGCTCCGCGTGCTTCAAGCCAAGCTCTGTCTCCTTTGTCTTCAGCGATTTTTCCCGCGAGATGAGTTCCCTCATCTTGGAGCTCGACCGCTCGTGCTCCGTTTTGAGGCGCGTCTCCAACTCCTTGACGATCTGCTCACGTCGCTCTATTGAGGAGAGTTTGTTGGCGAAGTCCTCCTTCACCGCGCCGACCTCGTCGAGCCTCTTCCTCAGCGCCTCTGACATCTCGGCGCGCTTCTTCTCAATCTCCGCGGACTCCTCCTTCGAGAGCCGGACCTCCTCCTGCTGTGCCTCCAGGCTGTACAGGGCGGACCTGTGGTTCGCTTCCACCTGAGCGAACTGCTTCTTGCGCTCAAGGAACTCCGCCTCCTTCTCGACGAGCTCGTTCATCTGCTTGTCCGCGCGGGCGATGATCCTCTCGGCTTTCTGGGCCTTCTTACGGATCGCCTCATCCTGGGCGCGCAGGGCAATCTCCCTCTCCGCGACGGCCTCCTGCTTCATAAGCAGCTGCTGCTCCAGCTGCTCTATAGCGCCCTTTTCAATCGCGAACTTGCCGATCTCCTCCTTGACGGCGACGGTCTCGAGCGTGCGTAGGTCTGCGGTGGTCTCGCGCATGGCTAGCTGTTTCTCCTTCTCCGCGAGAGTCTCCTGGAGGGCATCGAGCTCCTTTCTCCTCAGCTCAAATGACGCCTTCTCATCGGCGACCTCGACGATGCCGTCCTTCACCTCGCGCTCCTTGGACTGCAACTCCAGCTGACGCTTGTCAAACTCTGCCTCCTTGGCAGATAGCTTCTCCTCCCTCGCTCCAAGGCTCTTGGTGCGCCTGGCGAACTCCTTGACTTGTGAGTCGATGTCCCCCTGCTTCAGGCGAAGAGTTTCCATCTTGGACTCGATCTCCGCCTCCTTCTGCGCGAGTGCCCTTCGCTCGGCCCTCGCGAGCTGCACGCGTTGCTCAGTCTCGGCCTCCAGCACGGTCATCTGCTTCTTGCATTCGTCGATCGACTCGATCTCCTCGGTCAGCCGCTTCTCATAGGCCTCGAGGTCCGACTCCTTCGTCGTGAACGCATCTTCCCGATAGTCGAGGGCGATTCGCTTGCGATCAAGCTCCCTTATCTGCTCCCTAAGCTTCCCGTCGCTCGCCTTCAGGACCTCGCGCTCCTGCACGGAGGTCGCGCTGGCAATTATGTGAAGCATCGAGCCACTGAGCTGTACTGCGACAGCACTCCCGAGGTATGCCATCGGCAGCAAGCTTGCGAGCTCTATAGGGGTGAAACGGAATATCATTGGGAACGTGAGCAGTATCGGGGGGAACGCAGCTGATGCGATGCTGATGCACTTCCTCCTGCCCCTGCCCTCCCATGTCATCGCCAGGGAGGCGAGCGTGAGGCTGATGCCCAACAGCGATGCTGCATAGAGCCAATCAGGCCGTCCGAGAGACATCTTGCCCGCCTCGTCGAGCGCTATGAGGGCAATGAACAGGGCGGGCACTATGAGAGCAAAAATGCTCAGTATGAAATGCGCGTCCGTCCTGTCGGCAAAGTACGGCTCCCATTTAACCGCCAAAGCTATGACCGCAACGAGCAAGCCAGCGGCCAGCGGGAGCACCCACTTGAGCACGGTCACGTACTCGGACGCGTCCATCAGGTAAGACCAGTTCTCCAGAAGGTATGCCAGGACCGCCGTCGCTGCGAGCGCTAGACCTGAGACTATGCCCAATACATGCGCCACCCGTCCGATGCGCAGCTGCAGCATCGCCGCCTTCCGCGACCTCGGTGTTTCGGCCCGCTCCAAGCTAGAGTCGTGCTTGTCTTCCTCACGCGACTCAGGCTCGCGCTTGGGCGCTGAAGACTTCTTTGTGCTCTTCCTCGGCGCCATATCCCAAATCCCTTCCGGACAAAGCGTCAGAGGCCACCCTCGGCCTCACCGGCGGAAAAGCGGCCTATGGATACTTAAACATTGACTTGCGATTACCACGTCCAGACAGAGTAAGTGACTTGCGGACGCTGCCGATATCATCCTTTGAACACATCCGCCCTGAACGTCTCGTTGCCCCCAACAATAGTCAACAGGACCTCAGCATCCCCGATCTTCTCTGGCGGCATCTCGAACAAATTGTCCGAAAGCACGACGAGATCCGCGAGCTTGCCAACCTCGATGGAGCCTTTGATGTCGTCCTCGAATGACGCGTAGGCCCCGTTGAGGGTGTATGCCTCGATGGCCTTCTCCAGGCTGACAGTTCGCGGTGACCCAGAACTCCAGTTCCTGGTCACGGCGGCCTGCAGACCAGGCAGAGGGTCCATGTCCACGACGGACCAGTCACTCGAGAACGACAGGACAGCGCCCGCTTCGTCCATGCTACGCCAAGGGAACGACGTCTTCATCCTTTTCGGTCCCGCGGCCCTGGTGTAGACGCTGTCCGATTCAGGGACCGCGTGCGCGGGCTGCATCGAGGCGATCACGCCGAGATCCTTGAACCTGGGGATATCGTTCTCAGAGATCATCTCTATGTGCTCTATCCTGTGCCTGCTGTCCCTTCTGCCGTTGGCCTTCGTCGCATGCTCGTAGGCGTCGAGAGTGACCCTCACACCTCGGTCACCGCACGAGTGCGTCATGCACTGGAAGCCCATCCTGTCCAGCTTCTGGATGATATCCTTGTACTCCTCTGGAGTGTACTTGGTCTCGCCGCTCGACGACTGGTCGTCTGCATAAGGCTCCAACATCGCCGCCGTGTGCGAGTCGAGTACGCCGTCGATGAACAGCTTCACGACGCCGGTCCGCAGCCATTCGTCTGAGTGCTTCGCCCGTATCTCCGCGAACCTCTTCAGGTCATCATCCGTCGTCGATTTGTGATATCCGAGGGCAACATAGGCGCGGGCACGCAATCCACCTTCGCTCTTCACCCGTTCGTAGGCATCGATGCTCCTGAAGTCCACACCGGCATCGTGGAAGCTAGTGATGCCATATCTCGGAAGCTCTCCGAACACCCATCTCAGGCCGTCGAGCTCGCTCTCCCGTATCAGGGCGGACAGGTCACCGGCAAGGTAGAGCAGGTCACCGGGGTTGTGGAACACGCCCGTCGCCTCACCTGATTCGGGGTCCCGCTCCCTCCCTCCGAGACTCTGATCCCTGCCCTTGAACGCGTCCTCGGCCATCTCCGTGAAGACGGTGTTGCCCAGCCCGACCCAGCCATCGTACGATATCAATAGCACGGGTCGGTCGGAGAATATCCTGTCAAGATCATCCTTGTGAGGGTATCTGCGACCCGACAGCACAGCGTCGTACACCCATCCTGTCCCGCCCACCATACGGTATTCAGGGTGCGCCTCGCCGTGTTCTCTTGCGATGTCGACTACCTCGTCGAACGACTTGGCAGAACCAAGCCTTGCCAGGAACGCCTCCTCGTAGGCCATCGATATATGCATGTGGCTGTCGTTGAAACCGGGCAACACTAGGCGGCCGCCTGCGTCCACGACTCTTGTGTCATTGCCTATGAACGCCCCCGCGTCCTCATCGGAGCCGACTTGGACTATCTTGTCGCCATCGATGACAACCGCCTGCGCCCATTTCAGCTCAGAGTTCACAGTGTATATCTTCCCGTTCCTGATGACGAGTGTCGCGCTCCTAGTCAGTCTCACGCCTCCCGATTACACGCCCAGATACTGCTTGGCAGAGATAACCGTTTTTCCCTAAGCGCCATTCTGCAGGTTCCATTGGATGGAGAATGAACATCCTGAGGGGCGACCATGGCACTGGTCAACCCTTCAGCCGCAGATCAATGGCAAACACAAGAGCTTTCGTGTCGACGCCCTGCAAATGGGAAACGAGGGTGTCGTCGAAGCTCCCTACCAGCTCGAACCCGCATGTCTCGTAGAATTGCCAATTGCATCCAGGATCTGTGGTGTACACGGTGGCGACTTCGGCATGCTTTGCCCGTGCCTCCTGCAGGAACCTATCCATCAGGAGCCTGCCTATTCCCCTGCCACGGTGGTCCGACCTCACGAGCAGCAGCGTTACCTCCGCGTCCGTGTCGGGACGCGCCCTGGCTAGCTTCATCTCTGTCAGGGCCGATTTGGCCAGTACGGACAATCGCGCCAACGCGAACCGCCTTCCGTGCAGCAAGAACCCAAGCCAGATACGAGACCGGAGCAGGGCCATCTTGAACCTGTCGAAAGGCCTCATATCGCCTTCGATCATCCCGAAGACTACCCCGACCACCTCGTCGGAGGCACAGGCTACCTCGCGCCATGTCGCCATCGCCGACGAGTCCGCGACATACGCCTTCAGCAGCTTCATGATCTCCTTGACGGTCATGGTCTCGGGGACATCCGGCCACACCTCGGCGGCTATCTCGACGCAGCCCCGCATGTCGGCGACATCGAATTCCCGTATGCTCACATCGCTGGGGGCATCCTGCGAGGGAGTGTCGGTTTGGGTGAGTCTCACGAGAATCCGGATGAACACGCCGCCCTATAATTAAGTTCTTGAGCGTTCTGACGGTGCCATTTGTCCCACGTCCCGAATGGCGCCCGTGGCAATCATCTATTACAGAGGAATGTCACGATATGTTTGTGAGACACGCCTGCGTCGCTTGTGCTTCTGGGAGAAATGCGTATGGCGTTACCACGCCGCGGCTACCACAGTATGAACAGAGCTACCATGAAGACTGCGACAAACACAGCTATGATGAGAAGACCGGCTGAGCGGAAACGGTCACTATGCATTCTCCCGACGGTCCTTTGACTACGCGGGAGCGAGCGGAGCGGCATCTTCTGTGGCGTATTCCCGGGAATTGGGCTCATGACGATTCATATCTGACCAGTCGAGGAACGGTTTCTGCGGAATCCCATGGGTGAGAATCGGGCCTTATCCCAGCGAAGGCATCCGGCGACCAGCGGGAAGCAGCGTGTCATTCCCTCTGTCGCAGACTCCGTGGAAACGGTCATAGGACAAGACTGCAATCAAGGAGTGGGTTAGGGATTGGCATGAAATGTCCTGATTGCGGCGGTGCGGTCGAGTTTCGGCGGTCGGATATCACATGCACCCAATGCGATTGGCGGCCGTCGCCCACTGTTCTCAAGATGTGGCAGCTGGCCCCTTTGACAAATAGACGGATCTTGTTCGGGACTCTGCTGACGCTCGCTTCCGCGGGCGCATACACCGTCTTCCACAGTATCTTCTGGCCGGCTCTGGTCCTGTTCATCTGTGGCCTCGCACTCCTGCCGGTCCATCTTGCCGTGCGCAGCTACGCGGTGAAGAGGATGATCGCCGAGATAGACGGGATATGACCCCAAGATTTCGGGCATCCAACGCGCGCGGGCTTGTGCCAGCGTATGCAGAATCGGCCTGCTCTGAGACCGATACCGAACATGTCAATCACAACCGCTTAATACCAACCATGTGATTGGAGAGACAGCGTCTGGAGGGATCAGCCATGGGTGAGGACGGTAGCAGGAAGAGACTTACGAGGGCTTTTGGAATGCCCGTTGGAGATGACCAGAACAGCAAGACCGCTGGAGAGAGGGGTCCAGTCCTTCTCGAGGACGTTCACCTTCTGGAGAAACTTGGGCACTTCGACCGCGAACGTATCCCGGAACGTGTTGTGCACGCAAAAGGCGCGGGCGCGGGTGGATACTTCGAGGTCACCGCTGATGTCACCAGGTACACGAAGGCGAAATTCCTGTCCGAGATCGGCAAACGGACGGATGTGTTCGTCCGTTTCTCAACCGTTGGTGGGGAGAAGGGGTCGGCGGATTCGGAGCGGGACCCACGAGGCTTCGCCATCAAGTTCTACACGGAGGAGGGCAACTACGACCTGGTTGGCAACAACACCCCGGTGTTCTTCATCCGCGACCCGATGAAGTTCCCCGACTTCATACACACTCAGAAACGGAACCCTGCAACCAACCTCAAGGATCCCGACGCATTCTGGGACTTCCTGTCACTCACTCCAGAATCGATACACCAAGTCACGATACTGTTCTCCGACCGTGGCACCCCAGCCACATACCGGAACATGAACGGGTACAGCAGCCATACCTACAAGTGGTACAACGAGGAGGGCGACCACTACTGGGTGCAATATCACTTCAAGACGGACCAGGGCATCAAGAACCTTACGAGAGAGGGGGCTGATGTCATGCGAAGCAAGGATCCGGATCACGCGACGAGGGACCTGTACGATGCTATCGCGCGTGGAGATTATCCATCCTGGACCCTCGAGATGCAGATAATGACTCCTGAGCAGGCGAAGGACTATCGCTTCGACATACTCGACATAACCAAGGTATGGCCCCATGCGGATTTCCCTCCGGTCAAGATAGGGAAGCTGGTGTTGAACCGCAACCCGGCCAACTATTTCGCTGAGGTCGAGCAGGCGGCGTTTTCTCCCAGCAGCCTCGTGCCGGGCATCGCGGCCTCGCCGGACAAGATGCTGCAGGCACGTCTATTCTCATATCACGACACGCACGTACATAGGTTGGGGCCGAACTACCACCTTATACCGGTGAACGCGCCGAGGAATTCTCCGGAGCAGAGCTACCAGCGCGACGGGTTTATGCGGACCGATTCGAACGGGGGCGGAGGGCCGAACTACTGGCCGAACAGCTTCGATGGACCCGGGCCGGACATATCGGCCAAGGAGCCTACGTTCGACGTCTCCGGTAAGGCTGGCCATCATCCCTACTCGCATCCCAACGACGACTTCGTGCAGCCCGGGAATCTGTACAGAGATGTGATGACGGAGCAAGACCGCGAGAACCTGGTCGGCAACATAGTAAGCCATCTGGGCGAGGCTAAGAAGCGCATACAGCTCCGGCAGACCGCCCTGTTCTTCAAGGCGGACTCGGACTACGGCCGACGTGTCGCTACGGGGCTCGGCCTTGACGCGAAAGATGTCGAGAAGCTCGCGCATATGTCTCAGGAAGACCGGGCGAAGGCTACCTGACGTCTCGTGTATGATTGAACGAAGGCGGCCTCCCTGAGAAAAGGCCATAGGGGCGGACAGGCATCAGGAAAAGGGGAGAGAGGAATGGTGAAGAAGTTTGAATACAGCCTTCGTGGGGACAGAGCTATGAAGCTCACGCAGATCAGACAGAAGGCCGCGGAGAAGAAGGTGCTATTTGAGGGAGACCTCGCAAAAGGCAAGTTCTCTGGAGGAGTCTCTATGCCGTTCGTTGGAGACATGACAATCAAAGGGAGCTACAAGATTGTCGGCGATAAGATCATTGTGACCGTCTCGAAAAAACCAAGCCTCTATACATGGGACCAGATAGACTCCATGATGAGGGGATTCATGGAGGACGACTAGGCACGGCATAAGAAGACATAAGAGGCCGCTGAAAAGACCCAAAGGAGCGGAAGACTATCAGGAGGGCGGTCGATGGGGATGGCATGAATTGCCAGAATTGCGGCGGCACAGTCAGGCCAACTTGGAATACAGTCCATGTTGTTTGTGGCACTTGCCAGCCACGACTCAGATAGGAAGCATATGTGATTGGCATCCTGATGCTAGGCCTTGCTTTCGCTTGAACCAAGCCCCCTGGTATCCGGAGAGGTGCCAGTTCTGGACATTGAATTGTCGACTATGGCAACAGCGACTTCCTTCACGATAGACTTCTTCTCAGAATTCGCTCGGCAAAACCAAGGCGCTACTTCGTGTTACGGTCGAGTAAGCCCTTGGCAACTGCAGTTTCTATCGTAAGTTTAGCTATTCATTGGCGAGCGCCTTCCTTGGAGAAATCTCGAACTTGCATGCGGACTTTCCCTGAGAGACGCATTCCACCTCGACAACCATGACCGACTTCCTGAACGTCTTCCGCCCCACCGTTTCGAGCAGGTTACAGATGGGCTGACATAATGGCTCGTCGCTACGTCCAAAAGCAGCCGCAATGGCTGTCGTAGACCTCAGAGTGACGACGGCTTTCAGCTGATCGAACGATGCAAGGTCATAATTCTCTATCCATCCGACCTCAGCAAGCAGTTGAAGGCATCTTTCGAACGTCTCTCTTGGTGTGCTTCCTGCTTCGACGTCTATTAACCTTTCCTGAATGTCGAAGATGCCGGCAAAAAGGCCGTTGAGGTCCTTCTTGACTTCTGGCTTGCCGGCTGCAAATTTGATGACATTGACTGTGGACTTGATACCCTCTTTTGCGGGAATTCTCTCGACAAAACTGCTCTCCGTTTTGGGGCGAAGGTTTCTCGGGCCCTCGCCAATCGCGTGAGCGCCTTGCCGCCCTTCCACTTTCTTTGAATGGCCGGATTGAGGCGCTATGGTCCGTTTTGCACGACGGGCTATCCCCAGCCTCTTGCCTCGCTGGTATTCCATTTTCACTTCCTCCAAGGCACCAGCGCTGTCGGCATCTTGCCTGATCGATTGGAGTTTGGAGCTCACCCAGCCAACAGTCTCAATGTGGTTCTCCATACCCACTTCGAGACCGAGTTCGAAAGCCTGTCTTTTCAATTCATTCGCAGCAGCATCACTCCTCTTGATGTCTCTGAACAGCACTTTAGTCACCTTCTTCCGTAGATGAAATGCCTCCTCTCGGTCCCTGTCCGTAGAGATCGTATCTACTCCGAATTGCGTCGTGAGCTGATACCGGGCCTTGAGAATCCTTTACGCTGAACCCTATGTTGGGTCGCAAACCGAATGGAGGCATTAGCGTCACCGAATTCAAATACTGGCTCTCTCGCTCCAGGGCGATTGTCAGTCTTCACCAGTGTTTCCGAAGTTGGCAGGCAGGATTGTGGCCAGATAGGTGTAATTAAAGAGCAATGACGGATTTAACGGCTGCGGTGATGAAATCAAAGTTGAGAATTAGTATTCTTGAAGGGCTCACTTTCCGTAAACTCCCCAGGGCCTACAGAATGACATGTGTGGAGCCCATGGAATAGTCTTCACAAACACGGTTGGGTCCACCATTTCTTGGAAAAGGCCATTAGGGATGGAAGCGTATCTTGGAGATGGTCGAGGAGGAAAGGCGATTCGCAGAAAGAAAGGGCGGGAGCTACGCAGCAAAGAGGACAAAGTGAGACTTCCCGATGGCATGAGGATTCTACTGCTTCTTGGCGTCCTATTGATCGTCTTTGGCGCCCAGCTGGTCTTTGCTGGCCTACGCATCTATTCGACTTTAGAGGATGATAACGATGCTGTACGAGAGGAATTGGAGGAAGCTGGGCTTGAGGCAGACCCAGAATTCTTGCAGCCAACCTCAAAGTACCTGATAATCTCTATCGTCGGCGTCGCCGTTTTGGTCACTGGAGCAGGGCTGATCACTCCTTCGATACTCTGGAAGAGACGGCTTGCCACAAGTCTGCCTGTGCTCAATCGAAAGGCGGGAACAGAACCGAGTGATGATGAAAACGAGATATGGTTCTGTCACAGCTGTGGAAACCTTGACATTAGGAACGCCAATTACTGTCCGGAGTGTGGAAAGGCACTAGAACGATGATCTTGGAACAGATGAACGAATCTGACCTCTGCTCCGTTAGAAAAGGCCGTTGGAACGGAAGGATCGAGGAGCCACTCTGTCTGAAGGAAAACCTTATGGCCCTATGCTTCTTGTAGGCTACGGGGGAATCCACATTGACGCTAGTACAGGCCTGCATTGCACAGGAAGGAGAGCGAGTCATTCTCATCGGGGACAGACTTGTCACGAGGAACATAGGTACCGACGTCCCTTCCTATGAATATGAATCGCATAATCGAAAGGTTCTTCTCAAAGGAACGGTTGGAATCGGGTTCGCAGGAGATGTGGTCCTTATTGACAAGTTCGTAACCGAATTGTCGGGCAAGAGGGACTACAACAGCATTGTTGACAGCATCGCGGAGTCCATCAAGAAAGAAGACGAGAAGGCCACTGATAGATATGTGAGGTCTCGCACTGGTCTATCTGCAAAGCAGTTCTTTGAGCGGACAGACGCCAAGATACCACCGGACTATCTGGTTGACGAGGTCTACGAGGGTATAGAGGAGCGCGTCGACATTGGCGCCCTCATTGCTGGCTATGACAAGAATGGGAATGCGAAACTCACTGTCGCCGAGGCCGAAGGAGATGTCCTTAACTTCACGAACCTCGGGAATGTCTCGATTGGCAGCGGTAGCACTCTGTCTGGCATATACTTCGACCAAAACCGCTACGATCCGCGCATGAACGAAAATGAGGCTCTCTTGTTTGCCTTCGAGGCGAAGAAATGGGCAGAGGCGCACACTGGTGTTGGCCATTCAACCGACATAATAATCATCAAGAAGAGGGGCAAGTCGAGAGAGATTCTGGAAGGGTCCCCCCCGATGGAAAAGATGAACCGAATCTATGAGGAAGAGCGCCGGAAACAGGAAGAGGTCAGGAGAAGGCTGATTAGGAAGATGTTCCGAGAATAGGACGGAGCATGTCGTGACGCACTCCATATAGAACAGCACTTGCCTTCACCTGCATTGTCTTACATGCTGTGGTTGTCTGAGAAAAGGCCACAGGAGCGGAAGGGAACAGAATCCTACTTCTGTCCGTGAGAAAAGGCCATAGGGGCGGAAGGGTATACGCTTCTGAGTGCGTGGTCTTGGACACAGTTGCAGTTGTTGTGGGTGCAGTCCTGGTCTGTGCAGGCTTGCCAAGCGTAGTAGCCGGGTACGACTATTATGTCACCGCAAAGGAAGCTGATGAACATCTGCAGGATCAGCTGGAAGAGCTGGGGTTATCCGAGATTCCGGGAGTCGACGACCTAGATGAGAGAGCGAGGGCTGGTCTCGCTGCTTCCGTAGCTGGAGCTGTCATAGCCCTTGTCGGCGGAGTTGCACTTGCATACGGATTGCTGAAGAAAACAGAAGATATTGCGCCACGACTCAACCTAGCCCCAGGGGCAACGAACTTTTGCGAGTACTGCGGAAAACAGATTTCGCCAAATGCAGCCTCGTGCCCCTGCTGCGGTCGGCAGATTGGTCAACCTTGAGAAAAGGCCATAGGGGCGGAAGCGGGATTCCTCGAAAAGCTATATAGTCTGAAGCTCCAGTTGACTACATAGAATCCGGGGCTCATATGGATCGACACCACATTCTTGCCTGGGCAAGACACGAATCAGATGAAGACACTCGACAAGACGGCATTAGACGAAGGTCTCGAGGATTCATCTACTGGATAGGCGTTCCCTTTTGGCCATTCGCTGTTTTAGCTAGCATAATTGCCCATCGAGTCTCTCAATGGCGAAGCTGAGGGAAGAGTCATCGCAAAGAAAAGGCCATAGGGGCGTATCCTTGGCTATCCCCTTCCCTATGCGCTTTCCTCAATAATTATGGACTCCCATTCATCTTCATGCAATTGCGATGGATTTCTCTCCCTCAGTACAAACACTATCATGCATACTGAGACGACAACCACGGCAATTAGCAGGAACCAGCCAACGGACGGTCCGAAGACTGCATCATTCGACGTACCCCAGAATCCCTCCGCGATATGGAACACCTCGTCTCCACTCAGACCGATTAACTCTGCATCGACGCCCGATGCGGCAAGCACAAGGTAGACGAGCCCCGCAACAGAAAAAACGATTGCCAGAATCCCAAGTGGTACGAGAAGTCGCATCTTCTCGAATACGGATGCGACACTGATTGCAGCACCTATGATGGCCACTGCAACCACCAATCCAGTCTCGAAGAGCATCACATTTCGGACTTCCTCGAAGAGAGAGTAGCGGTCTGCCATAGCTGAATAGCTGGCTTCCATGTAAACGCCGTCGGTCGTGGTCAAAACGACTTGAGTTAGCTCGTAGTTGATGGTCACTGTGATCGGCACTCCTGTGCTCGGGTCAGCAGGAAAACCTGAGTAGGTGTCATATGAGACTTTATACCACGGCACAAAAAACGACAAGCAGGCAATCACCAAGACCGCCAGACCACACCAAACACACAGTTTCTTCACTTCAATCATACAGAACCCCCCCTCTAGTCGAGTGCTCGGCAGTCCGCAATTGCCGTCATCAATCTTAGAGTTTCTGCAGCAGCCGCGTCGTAGCGTTCGCACTGGTAATCGACACAAGAAAGATGAAAGAGGTTTGGTGCATTCTCCCAAGTCTCAATCCGCGTTGATTAGACATCGAGCCAGATAGGGCAGAATCAAATCCGACCTGCCACACTTCTGTATTCTATCGGTTGAGAAAAGGCCATAGGGGCGAAAACCGAAACCCCTAGGATATAATAGTCCTGACGGATTGAGAATGTTGCATCAGCATAGAAGATTCTCTCGTAGCTCTCGCTGAACGCACGAACCATGAAGGTATCAGGAAGGTAGACCTGTTCTCCCATGTTGTTGGTTTGATTCCAAATGTAGTCATGTCGCTTGACTCCACCCGGCTCCAAATCGACATCGGTAATCACTGCCAGACCAATGCGGGGACCGGTGAACACCTCCTGGTCGTCTGAGTCGTAGATGCTGAATGACATGATGAGGCTGCTTGAGTAAACCAAGGTGACCGGGCTGAAGCCATAGTTCTTGAGCTGGATGCTAATCTGAACAGATTCCCCATAAGCGTATCTCGCTTTGTCCGTGCACACTGTTAGAGTGACTCCCCGTTCCAATCTGTCTATGGCCCAAGCTGCGGTGGCTATCGAGGCAATGATGACCACTCCGACCATCAAGAAGGCGATCCTCCTCTTGCCAGAAATCGGTCTCAGTCTATTGCGCAGCCTTGCATTCGTCGGTTTCCGATCCTCCATCAGTGCTGGATTGATCCATATACACTTGAGTAATGGCTTTTCGTTGACTCAGAAGTCAACGCTGATGCAAAGGGCAGTTCAACGCATTGTTTCGGACAAACAAGCGCAGAATGAAACACTCTGCAGATTCGTTTTTGATATGTCGATGACTGCAGGGTTTCAAAGGGGCTTATGTCCTTCACCTGCTGGCGCCTCGGTGATAGCAATGTCGGACTCTGATTTTATAAGACACCACTATATTCACCCGACTCCCCTGGGCAGCGATTTAACCTTCGACTCGGACGTAATGCGACTGAGATGACGCCCCCTCTTTACGCTCAAAGCACGGGACATTTCGAGCGGCCATTGTCCACCCTCAGCGGGAGCGGGCCTCTTGCGATGGAGAGAGTCCTGAATACATCCATCGCACCGATAGACGACATCATAAGAGGGTTCAGGCCGTCCACGACCACGCTGTTGGATTCGGACACCAAATACGCTTCCGAACTGCTTCATACCCTGTGCGTTCACGCGCTGGCGGAGTTCGATGAGGAGGTGATATGGATAGACGGGGGCAACGCGATCGATCCTTACACGCTATCCGCCCTCTGCAAGCGGCGCGGGCTCGACAGGCACGAGCTGCTGTCCATGGTCAACGTGGCGCGGGCGTTCACAGCGTACCAGCTCGTGTCACTGGTCGATGTCTTCCTCGATAAAGAGGCGAGGGAGAGCTCTCCATCCACGATAATAATCTCATCTATCTCGGACATGTTCATGGACAAAGATGTGCGGCGGTCCGAATCGCATCAGCTGCTTAGAGAGTGTGCCAAGGAGATAGGAAGGGTCACAAGGGAGAGCGAAGCCATAACCGTGATCACATCCCACACGCCCGGCCGCGTGAAGCCGGATCCGAAGATGATATCTCTTCTATCCACCGCCTTCGATGTCTACATACAGATGCGATGCGAGAGGAGCGGCATCGCCGTACGCATACCCAAGGAAGCGCGGTCGGCGAGTTTCACGCCCGTGCCCTGGAACCAGACTGTCTTGAACGATTTCATGGGGAGGTTCTATGGGGAGGACTGTGCCCACATACCGCCTCGCGCTTGAGCGGATGGTGCAGCAGTGGAACGACTTCAGGAGGGCGCTCAGGAAGGACGACCGCGAGGCGTTCGAAACACTCATCAGGAGCGCGCGCATGCATGCGTCCGCATCCACCTATGCCATCAGCGTCGACCCCTCCGAGTCGGCGTTCCTCTCCATGCTTCTCGAGCACGAGAAAGAGCTCATGCGGCTCAGAAAGGCCTTGCATGGAGCCGACGGCACAGAGGATACGGCGGGGGACAGTGAGATGATCGAATGAGGGGCTGGATAACCGACATCTACCCCGACTACGCCTCCAACGCTATGATTTACTGGGTAAAGACCAGGAGCGGCGCCCACAGGGTGGTCGACCGCGAATTCCTTCCTAAAATATTCGTCCGTTCCTCGGCCGAGAAGCTCGACGAGCTCGAGAGAGCACTTCAGATACTCGACACGGTCGAGCTAGTGGAGAGGCGGTCGAAGCGCCTATGGCTCGCAGAGGAGCCGAAGGAAGTGCTGGGCGTCACGATAAGGGATTATTCGAGGGTCGTGGAGACGGCACGGACGATAGACAACCGTGGTAGATATAGGGACTATGACCTGTTCGACGTCGACCTCAGGTTCAGCCAGAGATACCTCGTGGAGAAGGGATTGTTCCCCATGGGGCTGGTCGAGCTGTCGCCGAAGCCGACAATGCTTGACGACCCGTTCGACATGGATTACGAGCTGCCGCCGCTGTCGGCAGTGGAATTGCGGGCGACGACCAGCGGCAGGAGGGGACTGGAATCGTTCGGAGACAAACTCGTCCGCGCGGAGATCGGCTCGGACGTCATCGATGGCGACGAGGAGCACATAATCCGCGAGGTGGAAAGGGCGGTCCAGAGGCTGGACCCGGACATCATATACACAAACGGGGGGGACGCGTTCCTGCTGCCGTATCTGGACCACAGGTCGAAGGCGCTTTGTATTGAGCCGCCGCGGCTGGGGAAGGAACGGCAGAGACGTCCGAGCACGAAGGGGAAATCGTACTTCACTTACGGCAGGATATTGTACAAGCCGCCCTCGCAGAAACTCGCGGGCAGGATACATCTCGATCGCGACAGCTCGTTCATGCTGGTAGAGGGTGGCCTCGGGGGGTTGACAGACCTCGCGCGCATAGCGCGCACACCCATCCAGGAGCTCGGCAGGCTGTCCCCCGGGAGCGCAATAAGCGCTATGGAGGTCAACCAGGCGCTCATGGACGGGTGTGCGATCATGTGGAAGAAGAACCTTCCAGAGAAGTTCAAGACGGCGACGGAGCTGATCGTCGCGGACCGCGGAGGGTTCATCTACGAGCCGCGGGTGGGCATATTCGACAGCGTGCTCGAGGTGGATTTCACCTCGCTTTATCCGAACATAATGACGCGCTTCAACATCTCTCCTGAGACGATCATGTGCGGCTGCTGTGAAGAGACCGCGCGCACCGTGCCAGTCCTCGGTTACCGGATATGCGACAGACATATCGGCCTAATACCGCGCGTGCTCAAGCCGGTGGTAGAGCGCAGGACTATGCTTAAGAGAATGGTGAGGGACGGCGTCGGCGACGTCGCGCTCTACAAGGGGCGTTCAGATTTACTCAAATGGCTCCTAGTGACCTGCCTGGACGAGGGCACGGCGGTGCCCTACAGGCGCGATGGCAGATTCGATATCGCTCCGATAGGCGAGATTGTGGAGCGGTACTCGGGAAGTGGCCTCGGGGAGCATGCGGTGCGCGACGGCCTGCGCGTGTTCGGCGTAGACGACCGCATGACGCCGGCAATAAAGCGCGTATCCAGCGTCATGATGTTCCCGGCGCCGGACCAGATGATCGCCCTGGAGGTCGGAGGCGATGCAGAGGCTATTTCACTCACGCCCGACCACCCGTGCTATACGCTCACCGACGGTGGCCTGCGCCTAAGAAGGGCCGACGAGCTCAGGGCGGGCGACAGGCTGCCATCCCTTCCTCCGCTCTACCAGGGCGCTTGGGATGGCGAGAGATGCGCAGGGAGCGTGAAGATCATGTCCACGAGGATGGTCGCGCCGACTAGCGATCGTGTATGCTGCTTCTCGATTGCCGATCCGCTGCACGGTTTCGCGCTGGCGAACGGTGCGCTTGTCCACAACTGCTTCGGATATACAGGCTACAGGAACGCCAGGTTCGGCAGGATAGAATGCCACGAGGCCATCAACGCATACGGCAGAGAGATAATGTTGCAGGCGTCGGAGATTGCGGAGGCGCACGGCTACGAGATACTCCACGGAATAATCGACTCGCTCTGGCTCAGTGGCAACGGCGACCCGGAGAGGTTCTGCGAACATGTCTCCGGCCACATAGGCATACCGCTCGACGCCGAGGGGATCTATCGATGGATCGTGTTCCTGCCGTCCAAGACCCGCGGCGTCGGCGTGTTGAACAGATACTATGGCGCCTTCGAAGACGGCGAGCTCAAGCTGAGGGGGATAGAGTCAAGGAGGAGCGACTCGTCGGAGCTCGTGAAGGAAATGCAGTCCGAGATGCTCTCCCTCCTCGCGGAGGCGTCCGATGCGAAGGAGTTTCGCGAGACCATACCAGCGGCGCTCGAGGTGTTGTCAGACTACGTCGAGGCGGTGAGGTCGCAGACCGTGCCGCTGCACAAGCTGCTGCTGAGGAGGAGGATATCGAAAGGCATCGAGGATTACGAGCAGTTCAACGACGGTTTGGCGGTGCTCAAACAGCTAAGGCGAGAGGGGGCAACGCTGTATCCCGGGGAGGCGGTACGGTACATCATAACCGACGGGATCAGCAGGGACGACCGCGTCCGCGTGAGGGTCGAGCCGCTCGTATCCGGCGACGAGGAATACGATGATGAGGCGTACGTAAACCTCCTCGTCCGTGCGACGGAGACACTGTTCCTGCCGTTCGGCTACACGGGCGAGAGGCTGCGAGAAAAGCTCGCGACATAATGCCGTTAATTGTATCAATTTTAATAATGTTCCAAAAAGGGAGTCAGTAATGAAAAAAACTATATAGTATGTTGACGAAACAGGTTACAAGTCGGGGGAAGGGATTCGGCCTTGTTCGTATACGGATTCGCAATGCCTGCTACCGCCGTTTTTTCAGCAGCAGCAGCGCCCGTTTACGCGATGGCAACGCTCGACGAACACACCTTCGCCGATGATATGATCACGATAAAGGTAGAGGGGTGTCCGCCTTTATGCAGGCGGTCCGAAAGAGTTGGGTGCGGAACATCGCACCCGTCCAACGAGGGCGGATGACGGAGTTCCTCACGGCCTCAGAGGGTCCCTGCGATTTTAACGGGGGGAGAAAGGCGGAACCCCTCTCTACCTAAACCATCGTCTACCAGCAACGTGTGCGCCCCTTCCTGCGGACGACTTCTCAGTACATCAAGAAGGTCACGCATATCGGCAGCAACAGACAGCCCATCAGGTTGATTCTCCGAAGGCCGCAGAGAGGCGGCAGAAGTCCCAGTGTCATCGCGACGACCAGAAGCAGGCCGCCCCTTGTGCCCGTGAGGAACAGCACGAGCGCTACAACGAACCCCATCGACACGGCGGCGGTCCTCCGCGAGCACAGCAACCCCTGGAGGCGCGTCAATAGCGTCCCTGAGATGCCATGGATCATCGCGTGGGACAACATGGCGGCAGCGAGCATCGACAATAGGATTGCGCACATCGGGCCGATCGTTCCGATGCCGCGGACCTCGATGGTTGAGCCGCCCATGAAGAAGACCACCGCCTGCATAATACCGCTTCTGGCTCTGGCTATTAGGAACAATGCCCCGACAGAGAGCACCGCACCACAGGAGGATATTGCGGAATAGATCCAGATGAACCGGGCGGCCTCCTCTCGCTTGCCCCCTTCTGGGGCGATGCCTTTCACAGCGTTGGCGCAGAGCGTCGCAGACGAGCCGGACGTGACACCTGGAATCCAACCCACAAGCACGCCGCCAATCGAGGACGTCAGGACCTCTTTCACGCCAATGCCAGGACGCAGATCCATATCTGCGACAACGGGTTGCTCCGATGTTTTCTCACGGCCGCAGCTCGGACCGAGACTGAGCAACAGCGTAGGTATACCGAAAAGCCCGGCGAAGAGCGGTAGCAGCAAAGATGACCTCGGCACGTATGACGGATGAATCCATGGAAAGTCGGGGAGGCTCGCAGCGAAATAGTCAGTGTCCAGGACCACGTATCCCACCAGGCCCGCCATGAGGAAGAACGCTGCAGCGCCAGCGATGCGTTTCATTGCGGATGGCTTCCCAAGCCCCTCCGAGACGACTAGCACAACCGATAGCCCACCAACGACGAGGGCCATCACACCCTTCAGCGCCGAGTAGGCGTTGATAGGCGGGCCGAGGAACATGCACACCGGGACCATGAACAGCAGTCCGGCAATCGCGCCAGCCAGCGAACCGTTCGCAGACGATCGGATCGCGCTCCGCCCCAAGCCTTCCTTGGCCAGTCTGTGCGCCGGCAGCAATGAGACATTGTCGCCGGAGGGTATGCCGAGGTATGTCGCCACGACAGACTCCGAGAACATGTGCGCCACCATTGCCGCCACGAGGAAACACGCCACCAACAGCGCGACCTCGCTATAGCCTGACAGCGACCCGATGAGGCAGAACAGTCCTACAAACGACGCTGAGCTGGCGACAACAACTGCGGCCAGGTTGTTCACATGCAGCCCCGGGACGAGCCCTGTGCAGAACCCCGCACCCGTGCCTACCGTCGAGGATAGCAATACGGAAAGGAGTGCCTCAACGGCTCCCATGTGAGGGTTGAGCGCTCCCGCACGGCCTGCAGGTTCGCGCTACAATTAGGCTCTGTGAACGCGGAAACTTGGACCACTTTTTTGATTGAATCTCGGCGACGCCATTACTGAGATTGCACTTTAGGTGTTAAATAGTGGCTGTCAAACAACGACCACTTTGCCATCTATCACTTCGACCTTCACGAGTGTCTTGACAGGCATGCCGAGCTTCCTCTCGATCTCCGCCTTCTTGTCGGTCTTCTCTATGACCACTATGATGTCCGAAATCTGCACCTGCATCTTCTTGAGCGCGTCCACCAAGGCCCACAGGGTCCCACCTGTGCTGACGACGTCATCCACAATCACCACCTTGTCCCCGGGTTTCAGACCGTTTATGAAGAGGGTCGCCTTCGAGTACCCCGTGACCTGTGAGATGTTCACCTCGCCTGGGAGGCCATACATCTTCTTCCTCACGATGCTGAAGGGCTTGCCTGTCTTCAACGACAGGGCCGTAGCCAGAGGAATACCAAGTGCCTCCACGGTGAGGATCGTGTCGCAATCGAAGTTGCCGACCTCCACCATGGCGTTGATCACCTCTGTCAGCACGCGCGGTTCCACCCGCGGAATGCCATCCGTTATTGGATGGACCATATACTCGTATTCCCCGCGTTCGACAACTGCGGACTCCGCCAGTGACGCCTTGAGTGCTTCGAACACCATGTTATCCAAAAACGACTGACTGGTAATTGAACCTTCGGCTGGGACATCAGATGCGCTCATGCCCGCAGCGCGAGCCTCAGAACTCGTCGGTCGTCTCGAGCGTTATCAACGAGTGGATGTGGTACTTGTCGCCGACGTGCTTTCTCGGGTTGAGGTACTCCAGCTCAACGAGGAACCCCATCCCAACGACCTCGCCTCCCAGCTCCTCTACCAGGTCGGCGTTGGCCTTGATTGTCCCCCCGGTTGCAAGCAGGTCATCGACAAGCAGCACGCGATCCCCCGGTTCGATGCCGTCATCCCTGACCTCGATCACATCCGACTCGTATTCCTTATCGTAGCTGAGGCTGTGTACCACCGGGGGCAGCTTGCCCTTCTTCCTTATCGGGACGAATCCAACGCCCAGCTCGTGTGCGACAGGAGCGCCGACGATGAAGCCTCTCGCCTCGTTCGAGGCCACCACTTTGACGTCATCGTCCCTGAAGTGGTCTGCCAGATCCATTATGCACTGACCGAAGGCGGTCTTGTCCTTGAGCAACGGAGTGATGTCCCAGAATACCACTCCTTTGAACTCAGGGACCCGCTTGATCTTTGATTTCAAATCCATAGTACGGTCACCTCGAGAATCGTCGTCATCACGCATCCCGCGCAGCCCCTGGAGGAGCGAGCTCCCGTCCAGGCGCCACTCCATCCAAAGCGTTCCTTCGATTTCAATCTTCTGCCCTCCGCCACCGAGCTCACGCCGTTTGCACCGCCACCATCAACGGAATCAGAACGGGGACAAAGCTATGAACCCATAGGATATTCCTCGCGACGGTGGTGAAATGGCAAAGACGCCGATGGGTACAGTAATTGTGGCTCCGAACGTGTTCTGGGTCGGGGTTAAGGACCCGAGCAGGAGGTTGTTCGATGGACTCATACCGCTTCCGCACGGAACCAGTTACAATGCGTACCTGGTGATCGGGTCGGAGAAGACAGCGCTGATCGATACGGTCAACCCGGGCTTCGAGAACGAGCTCGTGGACAAGATTTCGCAACACACGGACTCGGCGAAGATAGACTATGTCGTGATGAACCACGCAGAGCCGGACCATGCGAACGCGTGTTCCTACATGCTGTCATTGGCCAAGGACGCCAAGCTGGTCACGAGCGCGAAGGGCAAGGAGGCGGCGATGATGTACTTCGATGTGCCAGACGAAAGGATCATCGTCGTCGATGAGAGCTCGTCGATAGACCTCGGTGGCAAGACGCTCAAGTTCGTGGATGCACCGTGGCTCCACTGGCCTGAGACGATATTCACTTACATCCCCGAAGATAGAGTGCTCTTCCCGTGTGACTTCTTCGGATCTCACGTAGCCTATGGTGAGTTCTACGCCGACGAGTTCGGCAACGGCCACACGCTCGAGCTGGCCAAGCTGTACTTCGCCGAGATAATGATGCCGTTCAGGAATCCATCGATGAAGGCCATCGAGAAGGTAAAGGCGCTCGACCCGAAGATCATCGCCCCTTCGCACGGGGTCATGTACCGCGAGCCGAAGCTGATTATAGACGCCTACACGGACTGGGCTGGCGCGAAGATGAAGAAGAAGGTGCTGATCGCCTATGTTTCGATGTGGGGCAGGACCGAGCGGATGGTCAGGATACTGAAGGAATCGCTGATTCACAAAGGCATCGAGGTCCAGGCGTTTGACCTCACGGCCACGGGAATTGGCGAGGTGGCGAAGCAACTCGTCGACTCACCGGTACTCGTGATCGGCGCTCCCACCGTGCTCGGTGGAGCGCATCCCGTTGGAGCGTACGCTACCCTGTTGACGAAGGCACTCAGAGCACCGACGAAATACGCGGCCATATTATCGTCGCACGGCTGGTCTGGAGGGGCGGTCAAGCAGCTAAGCGGACTGCTCGAAGGCACGAAGATAGAGGTGCTGGACGTCGTTGACGTCAAGGGTCCAGCGAACGACGAGGAGATTCAGAGAGTGCTCAAGCTCGCCGACACCATCGAGGGCAAGCTTGCTGAGCTCTGAGCTTCCCTGAAGCGCCCACACACACGTCGGACAGAACGCAAACTGTGATATCGGAATCATCTCACTATCCATTCCGATGGTCTACCCGCGAGAAATCCTCAACCGTCTCAAATGGGGCGATGGAGAGAACATCGATGATGCCACGATATGGTACATGCACCGCGGGGCACCGGGAGATATCCTCAGCGTCAGCGGGTCGGAGATAAGGGCTCTCGGAAGAGGGTTCTTCGAAGTCGACGATGCATCGATACCGTACCACAGAGTCACTCGGATAGAATATCGCGGAGAGGTCGTGTTCGATAAAGAGCACGAAAGATCTCGCGGCAAGGACCGTCTCTGAGACAAATGTATATCTACCTAGTGGCCATCAGCGCGGGTTGATGGAGCTCCTTTGGCTGCCGTTCTCGCTCGCGACCATATTCCTCTACGGCGTAGGCCAAGTCCTGGCCAAGGAAAGCCGGGCGCGAATATCCGGCGCCGGCTACCTGCTGCTATTCAGCATCAACGTGTTCGCAATCTACGGCGCATATTGGCTCCTGTTCCGTGAACCGGCCGCTCACGAGGCCTACTCGTGGGTGAAGGCTGGCATCGCGGCCGCCCTCTCAGCAGGGGCGTATATCTGTTACTTCGAGGCAATCAAACATGGCAAGGTCAGCATCGTCGGCACCGTCTCCGGCGCGTACGCCCCCTGGACGGTCATCCTCGCGCTGATATTCCTCGGCGAAGCGATGTCTCTTGGCGAGGGCGTAGGCGTTGTGCTCGTGGTCTCTGGGATGTTGGTGTTCACATACCGTGGCGCCAACGGCAACAACGGCAAGACGGAATCGCTCGGGATTGTCTTCGCCCTTGGAGCGTTTCTAATGTGGGGCGCTTCGGCGGCATTGTCCAAACACGTGATGACGGACATCGGACAAACCGACTTCATAGGAGTCTTCGCCGTGGTATGTCCCGCCATATGGATCATCTATTGGCTGACGTCCGCCAAGGGCAAGTTCGAGATGCCGAAGATGGGGAACCGAGTTCTGGCTCTGTCAATGTTGTTCCTGACGTTCGGTGGCATCACGATGTACTTGGCGTTCGCGAACGGCGACGTTTCCATAGTGTTGCCCATCACGAACATCTACCCCATGGTGACGATAGCCGTCGCCAAGTTCAGGCTCAGAGAGCAGCTCACGATCAGGCAGTACGTGGCACTGTCGATGTTGCTCGCCGCGGTTCCGTTGTTCTCCATCTAGCCGCTCTTGTACTTCCCGTCGGAGAAAACCATCCTGTCGAGTATTCGCTGCTCCGGGAGCTCTTTGGAGGGTATCAGGTCTGCGACGATCTCCACGTAGTTCCTCAGAGGGCTCGCGGCGACCTTTTTGCCCAATGTCTCCTGGAGCTGGTATATTCCAGCGGAGTTGGACATCGTCACGTGAATTTCGATGGGCTTCGTATCACCTCTCTTGATGTCGACGGATTCAATCGACAGGGCGGAGATGGAATGTATGTCGTGCTTGCCGAGGTCGAAGGACAGCCTGCCCCTCCCTTTGGTGATGTCCGCGCCGTCGGCTACCACGACTATGGCGGCTTCTATCGTCAAAGCGTTCTCGCCGTGGTCATGTGCGTACACGGCGTGCAGTATCTGCGACAACACTTCTGCCCGGTGGGGCACGTCAGGATATATCTCGGGAAGCAGTCTGTCCAGGAGCGACTTAGCGTACATCACGCTGAATATCTCATGCTCCTCGCGGTGCACCGCATTGCCAATGTCATGGAGCATGCAAGCCGCGAGCACAATAACGTAGGCGTCCTCCTCAGACATGCCCAGTCCCTTGATGGAGTCGAGCTCGACACTGTTATCTCCCACGAGTATGTCGAGGATGCGTATTCCGTTCGCCGCGCATATCCTGGCATGTATAGGGCCGTGGTCGTTGTATCCCAGCTTCCGCACCGCGATGAAGTTGGCCAAGTTGAATAGTGTCTTCACCTCGGCATCTGTCTGCAAAATGTGGAACAGGCTCAACGCTCTGGGGAAACGCGAGAGACCCGTCTCTATCGTCTTGACAGACTGCTCCTCGAGCGAAGTATACGATGTCGGCATATTAAGTCCGTATAGGAGACCGTTCTCCAGCATCTTCTCCGCCATGACTCCACCTCTTCGTCTATTGACACATGTGATGCCTTTCATGACTATTGAACTTCCGATTGGCATCCGATCCTGAAATGCGTCCGGTGAACACGCGCCTGACGATCGGCGAGAAAGCTCCCGAGATGAGGGCGAGAGCCGTATCCATCTGATTTCGTCATAGTGCCTTTCCAGATTAGGTGGCACAGTCGTCCTAGCAGAGACGTTAGTAAGCATTCTACTTCCTGTTCCACCTGTTAGAGCTGCTGCCTGACAAGCCCTGCTCAAGTCACATGGGAAGTGAATAACGAGCTTCGCACCTTTCCCGTAATCGCCGATTTCTTTGATGGTTACACCGCTGACAGCCAAGATCTCTCATGTCAAATATAGGCCGTAACCCGTTCCTTTCCCAAATCTCTGCTCGAAGACCAGCTCCTTCTCCTTGCTGGGAATGCCCGCTCCGTTGCCCTTAAACACGACTTCGATGCCGTCGTCCACGATCTCGTGATAGACCCTTACACGGGTGATATGCTGCCCATGATTGACCGAGTCCTCAGTCGTCATCCGTCCCTATGGCAGTTTCCGCTCACGGCGTAAAGCAACGTGCATATTCGCATCCCGATAAGACGGCGACCTGCGCCTCTCCATCGAGGAAAGCATCGAACCTGATACGTTCGGGAGATCTCTTGTCTGCTCCTACCCTGAAAGTGTTCTCCCCTAATGGTGCCATAGGCTCCTCGAGGCCGCTGGGCGGGACTAGCGCAAGGGACCCCTTCCTGGCGACTACTCTGAAGTTGGTGAGCCAAGGATTGTGGCTTCGGTAATGGCCCTTGAGTCCTTCCCATTCGTCGCGGCACCTGAAGCTCTTCTTGCCTTCGTATCTGGCATTGGTGTACCAATCATTTCCGTGGAAGGCCTCGACCACCTTACCCTTGTGACGACCAAACAAGAGGAGATACCTTTCCATGACCGGGCTACCCGCGAAGAAGCTATCACCCTGTCGCCACTCTAGAGGAATCTGCTCGTCACCGAGCCTGAGAACTAGGCTGCCACCGACTTTTCGCACCTCGAGAAGGCGAACGGAACTCGTATAGGCGCCTGTGTAGTCATTGAGTCTGGGCTGCGATGGTAGCGCGTACTTCGATGCCTCGGCAAGAGATTCTCTGTGGCGAGCTCGCCTGAACAGCTCTACCGCCATTCGAGTTACGTCGTCAACCGTCCTCCGACAATTGGTCGAGGCAAAGGCGCCCACTCCCTCATCGAGGTCAAGGCGCATCGATGAAATGAATCCGAGCATCCCCCCTGTGTGACCGAGCAACGTGTGCCCTCGGTATGGGCAACTGAGAGACCGTATCCGTAGTACTCCTCACCGTGCGAGTCGTCACACCTGATTACTCTCCTTGTTAGTAGGCGAAAACTCTTCTCGGATAGAATTCGGCCATGAGGTCCCTTGCCCCTGTTGAGCAGCATTCTTAAGTACGCGCACATATCCTCTGATGTCGATGAGATCGCTCCGTCTGCGTTCTCGGACTCGGTCCATGTGCACGGAGCCCAATCAGGCAGGTTCTTCATCGGTCTGTCGTCGTAGAGCGGCCAGTATCCCACGGCAGATCTGCTCCTCAAATCATGCGTAATTTCCGCAGATGTCGACTTCATGCCTAGAGGTCCAATCACCTTCTCTTGAAGGACCCTGGGGCAACTCTTGCGCTCGAGTCTGCTGAGTACTTCTCCCACGATCTTGTATCCGACGTTGGAGTAGTGGAACATCTCACCTGGCCGAGATGTCTCATACTCTCTCAGACTCCAGATATCAGTGCGAGCTTCAGTCGTCCGCTCCGCTCCATTCACAATACCTGCAGTGTGCGACAGGAGATGATGGAGAGTGATAGGCCGGTGTCTTGACCTGATCTCGAGCCACGGGAGGTAGTGCTTCGCTGGCTTGTTCAAGTCGACCTTCCCTTGCTGGACCAACTGTAGCAGGGCTATGCTCGCAAAGGATTTGCTTATGGAACCAATCTGGAAGAGCGTATCTTTGCTGACTGGCTTCTTCTGGTCAGCATTCGCATATCCGAAGTCGCGACGCCAGAGGATGCGGTCCCTATCAGTGACCGAAACCGTCATTCCCGGAATGCCGTCTGCCTGCATTTTCTTCCTGATGAAAGCGTCCAGCTTCACTGTGGCCGAATGCATGTTCTGAACCACCTGCTCACCCCGTCGCTGTTCATGCGATGAGTTGTTTCACGCTCTCTCTGAGCGCTATCGTCCGAGATTCTGTAACTGGCTTATTGCCTTTTCTGAGCGATTCCTGTCGATGGCCGCTCCCTGTTTGACTGGGAGTGAGATGATTGCACTTCATTCCCTACGGTCTTTTCCGAGGCGAGGATCAAACGCCTTTCCTTTTCCTCATTTCTCTTGGCTGCAGCAGTGCTGACTCTGTCCTGTGGTGGAACATACAGCTTTCGCCAGATGCTAGAGCTTCTTCGTGAAGACAGACCAAGACACGCCGTATAGGTGCTCTTTGTCCTTCAGTGGAATGAATCCTGACCACTGGACAGTCATGTTCCTCTCCGCTGCTCTCTCCCGAAGAAGATTCGGTGCTACCTCACGAATGTAGTCCAGCTTCTCTTTGAGAATTCCTTTTCCTTTCGGAGGAAATCCCCTGCTAGCTATGCACCCGTCACACCATCCCTCCAACCACAAGGTCCTGTCTTTCCCCTTTATCTCGGCAAAAATCTCGCTAGGTCGGGGTACATCCGGGACGAGTTCTGCAACAAGAGCCAGTATTTCTTCGTATGTGGGACGATTCGAGTCTTTCATTCTACGACCTCTTACTGATATCCGTATAACAAGATGCGCATCTCACTATTAAGATGTTTGTCTGTTTGATTCCAACCTTCATTATATAGACTCAGCTCGGGGGCCCGACTGTTTGTGTAGAATGAACAACGCTGGGGAGCAGGAACGATTCGAGTCTTTCATTTCGCGTCCGAATCGTTCTCGACCGCTTAAGGGCATCTCTCCGCCCCTATGGCCTCTTCTCAACAGGATATCGTCGCAGGGCACTGATGGTAGATGAAGAGAATAGTGGCGGCTTTCCCCCGCAAAGGATGCTGCCAATCAATGTAAGGCCGATCCAAAGAGCGATGCCCATCGTCACTATTACGCCGAAAAAGTTGTCCTCGGCATCGTACATGATGACGGCAGAGGCTATCAGGGTGATGGCAGTGAGCGGCGCCGCAACCCTCATCCACAGGCCAATCCGCGAGTATCGTTGCCTTGTGTTCTGTATTCCCGCGCAATCATCCACCGGGAACAAGGAGGGTTTCTTGGAGAAACTCAGCCCGGCGACCATAAGGATCAAGCCGATCGATCCCAGCGCTGCCGTAGTCACTGCCACCAACACATCCGGCGTCCCACTATGCACGTAATCCTTGTGCCAGAGTATAATCGTATATCCGAAGCATGAAAGAGTGACAAACAATCCGATGGCGATAAACGCGGAATCTCGCTCCTTTCTCTTGACTGTCCTGATGTTCGCGACGCGCCACAGCGGAGGCTCGTGTCCATAATACTTGTGGACCAGTAGCCCTGCGCCGAATGATGAAGCTATGAACCAGAATGCGGCTTTGTCATGATTCATCTGTCCTCCGCCTAGATGTTCAAGAATCTCGAGCCAGAAGAGGACCCCTCCGGAGATGATAATCGCCACAGATATTGCCACGTGAATCCATAGCGCAACGACTTTCCCCCTCAAGATTAGCCACCAAATTACAATCAGTTCAATGCCAGATATACCTTGTCCTGGCATTCCGCCCCTATGGCCTTTTCTCACGAGAACAAGCTTTTGTACGGACATCGCCCTAGCTCTTTCTCGATGAAATACATCCAAGAGCTCAGGGCGGCACTCGGCGACGAAAAGGTGTTGACCGACCCCGCTGAGCTCTACGTCTACGGTGCGGATGGGAGCCAAGGGCC
>Ga0224507_10000040_pt1 | contig 48173 bp, 74 predicted proteins | sample SF_Jan12_sed_USG_3_FD_170159 | JGI IMG/M metagenome (GOLD analysis project Ga0224507, IMG submission 170159) | Sediment microbial communities from San Francisco Bay, California, United States - SF_Jan12_sed_USGS_13 | ecosystem: Environmental > Aquatic > Marine > Sediment | place: USA... | reverse complement strand
AAGAGCTGGTAAGGTTGTAGACCTTGGTGACAGAATAGGTGTAGTAGACCCAAGTGACCCCACAAAAATAGCAGCTTCATTCCAAAAAGACTTACCTCCCGAAAGAGAACCTAGCAATGTAGCGGCAGAGGCACAAGCCAAGGCGACAGGCACGGCTGTCGGTGCGGGTAATTACGAGCAGTACAACGCAGCAACAGCGGCTGTTAGCAACATAGCCAAAATAGACGATTTAATCACAGAAATAGAATCATCAGAAGCGATAACCGGATTCGGCGCAGAAGTTCTTAAGAATATAGAGCGGGTAAAAGCGAAAATAGGTAGCGATGTAGCCACTGGCAAAGTGCAAGACACCGAGATACTAGACGTTATGATGGGTTCAGAAGTGTTCCCACTCATAAAAGAACTAGGAGTTGGCGCAAGGGGAATGGACACACCGGCTGAAAGAGAATTTATGAGGCAGGTACTGACTGGTTCTATTTCTCTCAACAAAGGAACCCTGTTGAAGATGGCCCAGATAAGAAAAAGCATAGCACAAAGGGCTATAGATAGGTGGAATACACGAACCGATAAGGGCGAATTGGATAAATTCTACGAGGCGTCCGACATAACGAAGGAAACAATCGGCCAACCGCCACCACCGGAAGACTACCCAGATGCTAGATGGTCGTCTAAACACAGCGCATATTTCGTAAAAACTGGTGACGGATGGGCTAGGGTGAAACAATAATGGCTACACTAGAAAAAATAGACTTCGACCCATTTGCGGAAGAGCAACAAGCCCCTCCTACATTTGAAGAGGCATTATCTGCTGAACCGGATATTGAGCCTGTAGATTTTGACCCATTTGCAGAAGATGAAGTAATCCCGACCATAGATAGGGCGGACAGGGAACCAATCGGCACCACAGGTATTCAACGGTTTTCTCAAGCGGTGGGCAAAGATAAAGGTATTACCCAGCGGCTAACTGAGTCTGTCTTTGGGGAGCAAACCGGCAAAGTCTTTGGCGTAGCAGAAGATATTGTGTCAGCACCGGCTATGTTCGCTGCTCATGTATTAGTCAAACCAGTTGTAGACACCCTGGAAAACTTTGTTTTTGATAAAGCACTAGCGCCGGCAGCTGAATTAGTATCAGAGCAGATACCCGACCCGGTAAAGGCGCAAGCAAAAAGTATTATCAATAATATTGCAGAATACCCACAATACCAAGGAGTGTTTGAGGCTATAGGCGAAGGGGCCGAGGCAGTAAAAAAATACGCTAAAGCCCACCCAAAAGATGCCGCTAGGGTCGCTGGCATATTGGCACTGGCGGAATTTATCCCTGTTGCAAAAGGCACTCAAATAGCCGCCAAAGAACCTTTAGATATTCTTAAAGATGCCTCTGAAATAATAACTAGAAGGCAACCAGAGCGTATAGGCAAGTCTATTTCAGGCGCTGCTGACGATGCTTTGAGGGCTGTAAAGCCTGGGAATAAAAACCTCAGAACGGCGAAGATAAGAAATATAAACGCCACAGAGTTTCAGAAGGAGTTGCCTACAGGCGAGATAAAAACGATAAAAGGCCCGGAAGCGTATAAAGAGCATATGGCAACCTATATGGACGAAGTTGTCAGCAATAAAGACCTCTTAGACCTCACTGATTTTAACGGTGCTAAAGTGACTATTCCAACCGACCTTAAATCAGCGTTTCAAGCAGAAGAGCAACTGGAAGGGATATTCTTCAAACAATTTGACGACATGGTGAAGGCGAGTGGGGCCAAGGGCGGCAAAGCTGATTATGTAAACCTTGTTAATAAACTGAGAAAATTAAAAGAAGAAAAGATTGGAGTCTGGGCACCTAAAGACCTGGATGCGATAGACGATAGGATAGAATATCTTGTTGATGTCGGAAGACTAGATTTAGTGAGGGCGCAAGGAAGACTAGCTGAAATGAACAGCCAAGTATCAACGGCTGCCTCCAATAAGATTAGGTCAATGTCATCTGGTGAAAACGCTCTTAACGCTATCGAGGCAGACTATCTAAGAGGCGAAATAGACGATGTAATAAAAAGAACAGGCGGAGATGGCGAAGGATGGAAAAAAGCTAGGCGCAATTATGGCTCTCTAATCGTTGTTAGGGACGATATAGCAAACAAGTTCTCATCTATCGCAAAGCAAACAAAAGGCGACCTAAACACCATGTTTGATGCCTTTGCTGATACCCATATAGCGTTAGGTCTGGCGACTCAAAACCCTTCCCAATTCCTAATGGGAGCTATACCAAGGGCTGAAAAAGCATTTGTTCAAAAGATGAAGAACCCTAACAATATAATGGCTAAGTCGTTTAAGCAGGTTGATGAAGCAGTAGATATGAGAAAGAACCTCCCAAACAAGATGAAGCCAAGGAGTTATGTGGGGAAGCTTGCTGGTATAGGGTCTGAATATATAGATAATGGGTTGAAAAATATTTTAACCTCCGCAAAGACACAAGCAGAATACACAAAAGCTGTAAATGAATTTGCGGAAGATATTGGGGACATAATGAACATCGTCCCCAGGCAGATCACGCACGAAGCTACAAGATTCCCGGCTAAAATTAAGCCAGACGATGTTATAGATTGGTTGGTAGAAACAGCTAAAACACCAGAAGGCAGAGAAATGATAAGACGAAAACTAGGGGCCGACTATACATCTCTACCTCCTGGTAGCCCTCCTTTGCCACAATTGCCAGGGGCGACCAAAGATTTTGTTCTGGTAGACACTCCGCAAGCGTCCAATCAATCTCTGTCGGATATAGCAAGTAAGTTGGGAACTAAAAATATAGCATCACCGACAAAAGGCAGTGTGTCTGAGTCAGAATTGCAAAGGTTAAGAAAGCTTGAAATAGCTGGCGAGGGTAATCCATTAAAAGAAGTTCCTTTTAGCAGAATGAGGAAATAAAAAAATGAGCGATATAATCCAGGACTTTTATAAAGGTGAAACAAAATCATACCCGTTGACGCTAAAGCGTAACGGTACGGCAATAAACATCACCAATGACACCGTTTATCTAACCATAAAGAATAAAAAATCAGATACAGATGCCAACGCCGTATTGCAAATATCCAATTCAGTCGGAGAGCATACTACTCCTGCATCTGGAATAACTACGATAGTTATATCCTCAACGCAAACCAACACCCTAGCGGTTGAAAAGACATATTACTATGATTTCAGGCTGGTAGAAAGTGGCGGGACAGTAACCACAATACCAGGCGGGACATTCACCGTTAAAGAACCTATAACCCAAGCTGTTGCCTAATGTCTGATATAACAATAGAGCTTGTCTCACAAGAAGTTACCGTTGAATTAGCAGACGCTTCTGTAAGTGTAGAAATAGACGGTAATTCTGTAGAGGTTGACATAACTACAAGTGCTGTGTCGGTAGATATTGGTGATAACGATATCACAATAGACATAACCGGCGGTGGAGTTGGCGGAATAACAGCCCACAGCCAATTAACGGGAATAGGAACTAATACCCACGACCAGATAGATACGGCAATAACCGCAAGCACAAATCATATTGCGTCAGATGGCACAGACCATTCTAACGTAGTCCTAAACGATACCCACAGGGCAGGCGACGGCAGCGATCATGCAAATGTAGTCACAAACACAGCGCATATAACCAGTGACGGTTCAAGTCATTCAGATGTAGCTGCCAACACAGCTGCAAGACACGCAGAATCTCATACAATCGCAAGCCATTCAGATACAACCGCTACCGGGGCAGAGTTAGAAGAGCTAACGGATGGGTCTGTTACAAATCTCCATTCTCATCTTACCGGATATGGCGATGTAACAGCGGCAAGCACCATAACCGACAATGCCATTGTCAGAGGTGACGGCGGGGCTAACGGGGTACAAGACTCTAGTGTTATTATAGATGATTCTGGCAATGTGGATTTAGTTGGCGGCGACCTTACCAATATTGGTGCCACTTACATCACCCAACAAGATCATGTCGCTGGGGCGCAAATAAACGGGTTCGACACCAACTCAGCCGTTTACCAGAAATGGTGGACAAACTCAGCCGGAGCCAATGTTTACGAACAAAGCGGCACTGTCTTAAATTACGCCGGAATAACGCAGGTGTCGCAAGAAAACGGTGTTGCCTTGTCACGGTATACGCCGATACTTTTCCGTGACGGTGTGGCGGCTCAGTTCGGAAATGGGGCTGATTTCTATTGGCAGTACGAATCAGGTGCTGACGAACTAACTCTGTATAACTCTGATGGCTTCCCAGACACAGCAATACTTTCTGTAAACGCAAGCAATCAGCTTGTGATGGAGGGAAATAAGATTGTCGAACTTGCAGACGGTACGGCAGACGGTGAGGCTGTGGCGGTTGGGCAAAGTCTTAGCAACGCCGACCTACAATATGACCGGAGCGTAACAGGTTCAGCGGCAATAAACGTGGCCACGTTGCTAAAAGAGGGGTTTGTGTCGGTCAGTGAATTTGGCGTAACCGCTGACTATGTGCCATCAACCGGAGTGGGTACTGACTGGACTACTGAGATTCAAGCGGCATCAGACTATGCCGATTCTATTGGCAAACATCTATTCTTTCCCCACAAAGACAATACCAAAACCTATCTCATCACAGGTACCATAACCAGGGACGCAAACGGGGTGCCTTGGGTTGGTGAAGGCAGACATCAACGGTGGATGGACACGGATAACAATACTTACTACAACGCTCCTGATACAACTGGCACAACCTTTCCCAAAGCTACTATATGGTGGGGCGGCGGCAATGAGGAAATGATCAAAATAGAGCCAACTACAACTGCCAACCCTGTTGGCGCTCCTTCTGTTAATTATTCCGATTTTAGAAACCAAACGTCAGGTATTATTAACATGGATTTTGTCGGTTGGGATTGGTACACATATCCAACCGGCAGCGCAATGGCCACTATCTGCATATCAGCAAGGAGTTTGGCAGACTCAGATTTTATTAATGTCGGGGCCTATTACGCAAGTGATGTGGTGATGTATCTTGGAATTGGTTTTTATCAATGGTCTACCTCAGATGCCGGTGTGACTTGGGATAAAGTCGGGAGTTTACCAAGGGCGTCCCAGGAAAATAATATTAAAAATTTCTATCTGATGAATAGAAGTTACAGTACCTCATTATCCAAGAACAACTGGCCGTTAGGCGGGTGCCTACGGATTAGCGGATTTTATAACGTATTTGAGAATGGTGAAGCAGAAGCTGCCTATTCCCCGGCGATAGAAGGTATAGCTGGTGATAATAATTATTTTCGGCAGGTTGGCGGCAAGTCTCTTGGTTCGTGGGGGATGGTTCAACATGGCCTTGGTCGAGCTGATACAAGTTCGATTTCAAATGCAGACAAGGATTATTGGGAATATGAGCTTTTCTGGACATCAGTTTTTGAAAACACATCTCTAAAAAACATATATCTTTACGGCACCGACGATGTAATCCCAGGGACAGCTATTAGCTATGTGAAGGGGAGCAAGGGAAATCACTTTGATTTGCTTGACTACCAGAATGCTCAGAACAACATAGAGGCGGGTACGGGGGCAAGTTTTACAGCTACAACTTTAGGTACACAGAATGATGCGAGAGGAGATCTGCATTTAGACCCAGAGTTTAACGGTGTTGTCAAATTACATAATGCCGGGATAGTTGGTAGGGAACAGAAAATCGCCTATCAAGTAACGGGTGGCAGCTACGGCTTAACCAACGGCATGTATGACACCGCTAATATTACGGCGTTTGCGGATTATTCAGGCACAGTAGCCGGTACAGTAAAAGCAACTACCGCAACGGCGCATGGTTTTTCAACCGGAAGTGTGACCACTCACGCCGGCACCACTAATTACAACGGTGATTTTGAGATAACTGTTATTGATGCGACAAACTATTATTTTACCGACACATGGGTTGCTGATGATGCTACCGGAACTAGCCAAAATAGTTCACTGCCAACTTACGCATATTCTCAAGATACGTTTGCTTTAAGTATCGGGTCAACTGCATGGGACGCTTTCCCTTTTATCAAAGGGCAAGAATTAACACTCGCTGGCTGTAATGACGCAACACACAATGATACATTCGCTGTGCAAGATGATGATGTGTGGGCAAGAGGTAACATGCTTTATATGACCGGCACGATGGACGCTAATACCTATACCGATACTGCAACATCGTTAACAGTACACCCTCAATTTATCGCAGATGGATATAAACAAGGTGTGTATAATCTTGACAATGCGTGGTCGCCAAACTCTTTGAAATTCGTTGACCCATCTGACTCGACAGAATTTAGTATAATAATTAAACAAAACGCTACTGGTGATGGCAATATAGCTTCCCCGTTTTTTGATGCGGCTACAGAGGCCAAAATAGTAAGAAATTTACAACCTTCGCCAGAAACAGCAATTAATGCTCTTGCTGCCAACGAGAGAATAGTGTTGCGTTATATCTATTTAGCGTCAACCGATCTTTACTATGAGACATGGGATCACTTAGACAAAGTTGGCAAGTTATATGGTGATGCCGATCCAGGAGTCGTCGGGAAAGACTCCATACCTGTTTTTAGTGGTTACAAGACTGATGGCGGATCAACACGGATCAATCTTGAGTCATACGGCGATAATGCCACCGTAGAAAGTTCAATACGAATGAAAGCGGCGGACGCTGACGGGACAAACCAAGCAACATTTACGTTTTCGACGTATGGTTTAAATTATTCTGCGGCTTATTTTGCATCTAAAACCGCTCTTTTTAGCAATTCAGAAAATGGCATTTTATTTAATGAGTTTACGAACAACCCTATTACATTTCACGTCAACGGATTAGCATCTGACAGCAATAAGGAACTAACAATTGCTGAGAATCTTGTGACTGTCCACGATTCTTTATCTGTAACAAATAGTGTTACTGCCTCTTCTTTCTCTGGTGCCGGGACAGGATTAACAGGTACAGCCACAGCTTTAAACATTGGAGGAACCGCCGCAACCGCGACTAACGCCACAAATGTTAATCTAACCGGCGGATCGTCTGACGCTGAGAGGTATGTCACGTTTGGGAACAGCGCAACAGGCAACGCACTAATACAGACTGACGCTAATTTCCGGTTTAACCCCTCTACTAATGTGTTATCAGTCGCCGGATATACTGTCAATACAGTACTTAACGGTTCAGATGCTTCAACCTATCATAAACATGGCTCAGGAACGAGCCAAGATGTCACAACCACAGGTGCCCCCGTTTTTGCAGACGTTGAGGCGGGAAGTGTAAAAATAACCGATAACACATCATCAATTTTATCAAGTGATGGTAGCCCTGTTGCCGATATAAGTGCAGTGGGTAATGTAGTGTTTAAGGAGTTGGTAAGCGGTGGAAGATTGCCGTGGGTATCTGTAAACTCAGGGAGTTCACCGTATACAATCACAGAGCCGTCGTTCACTTGGTTTTTCTGTAATGCAAACTTAGGAGATATTACCTTAAACCTGCCATCAATCGCAACGATAAAGGAAGGAACACTGTATATATTCTCCGGGTTCAATGCGACCAATCAAACGACGATAGCAGCAAACGGTAGCGATTCTATATATTACCAAAACACAAGTTCGGCAAGCATAGAACTAAACACTGGTGGCACGAAACGGTACGAGTCGGTTGTGATGGTGTGTTTAACCGGAGCATGGTACGTTATTGCGAGAACATAAAACAAGGAACACTAAATGGCAGAATACCCAGGCCCAGACAGAAGAGCGCCATGCGACAGGTGCGACATGATGCGCGAAGACGCCAATTCTAAAATGGCCAAGCTGTTTGATTTCATGGAAGACCAACTTGGAAGAAACGAGGCGTGTGACCAGCAAATATCAGCACATGAAAAGGATATAACCGAAATGAAAAGGGAACAGAAGGAGACAAATAAAAACGTTATCAGCCCAATGGCCACTAAAATAAATAGAGCCGTAGGCGGGTTAATCGTGTTAACCTTTGTCTCCGGTTTCCTCTGCTCAATGGCGCTTTACATAGTTAAAGATGCTGCCGCCAATACAAAGCAGAAAATAGAAGAGGTTCGCAAAATAGCCGCAAGCGCACACGCCCAAGCTGACAGGGCGTACAACGATGCTCAGCTAATGAAACCTGACATAATCCACATTAAAGAAACAATCGACGATGTAAAGAAAAACCAAAAAGAGCAATACAATGAAACCAAATTATTCTATAAAGAAATAATAAGTTACCTTGAAAAGAACAAAGGATAACCATGAAAACAGGTTATAAGTCAGTCTATTTTAGCCCGGAAGAAACCGGGTGCAGATGTGGTAAATGTGATAATCTTCAAGGGATGCCAGAAGAATCGCTGATAAAAGCCGACCTATTAAGAGAGATGTGCGGTTTCCCTTTGATGATGTCTAGCGGTTATCGGTGTCCATTGCATCCACAGAATCCACAAGGCCCACATTCAGAAGGAGCCTTTGATATAAGCGTTAGCCATATGAGAGCCTACTTTGTTTTAAAGAACGCTATCTTGCTAGGGTTTTCAGGGATAGGAGTAAGTCAAAAAGGGGAGCATAGATTCATCCATTTAGACGATTGTAAAGACTCAGCAGAAAGGCCACGGCCTAGCGTATGGAGCTACTAATTAAACCTCAAAACAACATAAAGAATAGCCGTAACAATTAATATTATCTCTAATATATCTCTCATAATTCACCAAAATGAGTTGTTGGTTATCCGGAGAACCGGCAACTTAGGCTATCTTCGTCTAACTGGCAGGACACACGGTGGGGACAAAACCTCGCTGTGAAATGTGGGTTTGAGTCCCACCGATAGCCGAATGTCGCATAAAATAGAATATTACTGGATCTTGATAGCATATTGTTATCTGCAAAAGTTAATTCTCAGAGTCAAATAATTTTACACACCAAGGATGATATTTTTTACCATCTCTAGTTTGGAAGTCTGTTGTGTAGTGTGCCAGCATCCCTCCGTGGTTAGTTCTGTGGGCAAATATCCCACCACCGCAATACGAGCAAGGATCTTTTTCGCCAATATCCTGAGAGCAGGCAGATAACAATAAAATCAAGCCGACCATTGCCAAGTATCCGAGTTTAGTCACGTTCTTCATTCTAATTTACTCCTTTGGTTAGTGTTATTTGGCCGTTGTGGCCGCTTATTAAAAGCGTTATAAACTCCCCGCCACCATCCATAAACAATGACACACCACATGAACATTGCTCTTTTTACTGATAAAATATAACTGGTTTAGGTGGCGGGGAATCTCTTATCTCACATAGATTGTATTGTTATTTATCTCAAAGTAGACAGTCTTGCCCATACCTTGTAGCATTGTCTCTATTTGTGCCGCTATCCATTGGACATCACTAGGGCGGGCTATTAGCGTTTCTATTGATATTTTAGCCAACGGGCCTACTTCCCCAAAGAGTAACTTTATATTATCTTCTGTCTTCATTTTATAGCCTCCCTTGCTTTCTTTTTTAGCCATGCTCTGATTGTCATGGTGACGATTAGCTCGTCTATTTCGTAGCTGGTCATAATAATTATAACTTATTTGCTTGGTAGAAAGCATTAGCAAAACCTTGAGGGCATAGCGACCTAAAAGACATATCGTCATTAACTTTATGCTTGAATTGTTTCAAGCTGTCAATATTGTCTATTGCACTCTTGTGTAAAAAAGCAAAACCTGGCTTACTTCTTCCTGGGCGCATATATAGTTTTTTATTTTTTGGCACATCATCATATATATTATATATTCTTACAGGTATATTAAATTTACCCCATAAAGCAGTCCTTTTTGTCCACGGATCACCAAAATGCCAAGGTTCATAGGTCATTTTAGGTTTGCCAAGAAAATCCTTTAACCTTCCATTGGCAGGGTTTTCGATTACCCAAAAGTCCGGATTGCATTGTTCTATAATTCGTAGGCAATGGTTTACCAAAAACATACCTTCTTCATGGTTTCCTTTCCCTTCGTTATGTTTCCATTTGGCAAATGAAAATTCTGTGCATACTGGATTAGCAAAAACACCATATACATTTGCCGGAGGAACAAATCCTTCTACCCCTATTTCCTTACCTATTAAACGAACATCATAACCAGCTCTATAGAATGGGTATGAATCAGACCCTATATCGGCACATAGGTGTAGGATTATTTTATCATTGTTCATATTCTATTCCTCCTTACTAGGCCAAGGAGCAGAGATACCAAACTTCTGCCCCATTCCAGCGTTGAAGACCTCGTAAACATCTTTAATCTGTTTTGTAGTCAGCTTTGATGTCCGGTCAGTACCATACATATCTGATGATATTGTTTGGAAAACAGTCTTTAAAAACTCAGAAGTTACCGGTACATGAAACCCTCTTTTAAACTTCTCAAACGTCATAGCCTGGTCAATTCCTGCATCACTGAATAGCAATGACATCATGTTCAAATAAAGATGCAAAGAGCGGTTCTGCTGGTTTGTTCTCGTTTTAGATGTCTCAGATATTACAACTTCATATCGTCCATCAGTGGGCAGATTTGCTATCTTGTTGATAGCCTCTGCCTTTGCCCTTTCAGTTGTTATGTGAATTGCTTCCTTGTCCATGTCGGTTTACCTATTTGATAATGATGCTTGGCCGTTTATTGTGAGTCTCATTTTAGGTATTCTTCAATTGCTTCTTTTATCAAACTGAGCATACCATCATCGACAGGTTGTCCAGACCACTGGAATCCGTTCATCATGGTGTAAAGCTCTAGGCCGTATTTATTATTGGTTATCCTCACTTTTTTCTTACCGGCAACCTTTTCTATTATAAAACTAGTTTCCATATTCCTCTCCTTCCCTGCTGCAATGTTCACCGGCAGGGGCGGCTCCACAAGCGTCCTTCGTGGACACCGGCATTGCTCCGGTCTAATATTCATTTTAAATCGGCAAGTTTCAATATTTCAGCGATGAAGTCTTGCTTCTTTAGTTGTTCAATTTCCTCTTCCAGCTTGGCGTTTTCTTTCTCAAGTGCTTTGACCTCGGCGCAGAGTTCCTTTATTTCTTCGGTTGATACTTTGTGCTCAGCCGGTATTGGATGCCCTACTCCTATTCGCCCATCAAAGTTTGCATTGGCAAAATACAAAGTGTCGTCTTTTTTAGGTGGGTTAAATATATCTTTAAATCTCCCATAACTTCTGCGATGTGCTAAGTCCTTATCCCTGAATAAAGAAGACCTTTTAGCCTCAAGTTCTGCCTTTTCTGCAAGTAGTTTCTCTACAAAGTCGTGTCTGTCCATTGTCGTCTCCTTTTATTTTGAGTAAGCTTTCTTTGCGTTCTCGTATTCTGTCATAATCTCATTGATTGCAGCGACCGGGGCGGCAGAAAAGTTTGGCTCGTTTTTCTTTAACCATGCCTCAACTTCCGCCAGGGTCTCAAGTTTGGCAATCTGGGCAACGTATTTATCGACGCTTTCCCTTACGGCTGGGGATAATGGTGCCGGTTTGGAAGGTTCTTTATTTGACATAACGGTATGAACATTGGCATCTGGGTCGTTGTCTCCCTCGGTGGGGATTGCAAAAACCATAAAGGCCATTGCTTTATAAGCATAGCTCATCGCCTTACCAGCACTCTTATCTCCGCTGTCCATTGCCTCCCCATAACTGCTCACGGTGTGACGGCTACCATCTTCTGAGCTAACTATGTCAAAATCTACTTCAACCGTTGTATAAAACAACGCTGTTCCTTTGGCGTTTGTTCTCTCAACAACTGTTTTAGATACCATTTTTGGCAGTATGCAAAGGCCATTAGACGCCAGCAACGGGCACAGAGCTGCATAAACATCGTCAATGCCTCTGTATTTGAAGCCCTGCATTTTGTTCTGCTGGTCCTTGCTTATGCCTCGTTTGGCAAGTTCTCCTTGGACGGTTGAGATTGCTTTGTATACACCTAATCCTGATTCGCTCATTTCTTTATCTCCTGTTCGAATTTAACACAAATCCCCATCAGCTTGCCCAATGGTACTTCAATAACTGTGGCGGTTGTGTGTGGTGGTATTCTTATTTCTGACTTGCCATATGGTACTGTGAGTTGGCAATCGTCTGGGTTGTGTATTTTCATTGTTAGTTCACCCTTTATATTGCGTCTATAGCCAAGTCATATCCATCCCAATTATCTACCCCGCCAGCTTCTAAAGCGTCTAGCAGTGCCAATCTCTCTTGGACATTAGCGTTGTCAATATTTATTTGGCTTGTTAGGCGCTCTATTCTTTTCTCATAAACCTTGTTTTCATGTTCTGAAATCGCCAACTTACTAGTCAACTCCTTTATTATCTCAGCAGACTTTGTGGTATGGTCGGTTAAAACCCTTTGTAGTTCTTTGAACTCTTCCTCTTTTGAGTTCAGGTTACTCAAGGTATTTTCGAGTTGTTTTATTGCCCAGTTTATCTGCTTAATGCTTGGCCCGGCTGGGTACATTCGGTTAAATATATCTTTTTGCCTATCTGTGCAGAGGGCCAGTAAGCTGTTCATGTAATCTGTCTTATTCATATTATCCTCGTTGGTTACGGTTGAGTGATAGGCATAGTTCGACTAACCCGTGTTTTTGCACCTGTAGTTAGCTGAGGTACAATTAGCCAAACGGGGTAGGCTAAACCATAAATGGTGCCAGAGAAAGATTTACCAGGATGACAATTTTTACGAGTTACCTTCTCGTTGCCCCACCGATTGGTTGCCGTGGTCGCATGTGATAATGTGCAAAATCTATTCTTGCGAGATAGAAAATCCTGTATATGCCCACCATTTAAAATGGCTTGATTCTCAATCGGGCCGTTCGGGTCAAACGCCTTTCTCTGATCTTCTTTGCTTCTGAAACTTGGTAAATCTGTGCAGGTTGTCTCGTTTATTGTTCCCTTTGTCCCTAACACCAAAGATTGGCCGTGCTGAGAGAAGATAGCCTTGCAAGGACTAGTGCCGTAGAAAGCAATCCATTCGGGACTACAGCGGAGAAGTACCCTCTCACAACTCCTTGGTGCCAGGACAAAAGGAACAATTGGGATGAAACTCTGAGTAAAGAATCCCAAAGCACGAGAGAAAGCGTATTTTCGACCGGGAAGAGAGAAAAAACTCAAGTGCTTTGGAAATTGTGATTTTTTGTGTGTGTTTGACTTGCTTCTGGCTTCCCGGCCATCAGTTGCTTTTTTCATGCTACCCCTCCAATATACATAATTTGGTTAAAATGTCAATAGTTAATAGTAACGTGCTTAACTTCACCATTGTTTATCGCTGTGAGAACCGTTTTAGCGTCAGCCTCTGATATCCCGGTAGCCTTTACCAAAGAAACATATGCCTCTTTTTTTATCTTGTCGATATGGCTTTTCTTGGCCTTCTCTTTCGCTTCTTTCTCAGCGGCAATACGTTTTGCCTCGTCTTCTTCACGCCTTGTTTTCTCTTGTCGTTCACGTTCTTGTTTCTCTGCTAAAGCAACGGCGGCGGCTTTTTCTTGCTCAGCTTTTATGGCGGCAACTTTTCTTTCTTCTTCGGCTCGTTTTACTGCTTCCTCGGCTTCTTTCTGTTTCCTAATAGCCTCTTGCTTTTCTTGTTCTGCTTTTAATTTCTCTGCCTCGGCCTTTTCTGCCGCTTCACGCTGCGCCTTTTCTTCTGCTTCTTTCCTGATCCGCTCTTCACGGTCAGCCTGTTCTTTCTTGGCTTGCTCTTCCGCTTCCTTGCGTTCACGGTCTGCTTTCTCTGCGGCTTCTTTGGCGGCTCGTTCCTCTGCCTCCTTTTTCAACTTGGCAAGCTCGGCCTGGTCTTTCTCATATTGCAAGGCTGCTTCTGCTTTTGTCGTCAGAACTTCCCTGGCCTTGTCTATTTCTAACGTAACTCTTTCAAGATGTTCGCCAAGATCGTTAGCGCCAACAAGGGTATCAAGTTGGGCAACAAGGTTAGAAATATCCTGTGAAGGCAATTCACCAGCTGATTCTCTCATTACCATGATTGTGTTTATAATTACTCCGGCGACCTCACCCTTTCTCTTTTCGGCCTCTTCCCACTCTGTCAAAGGCTTTCTTACTTCATCTTTTATCAGGTCGCACTCGTCACGGACTCTTTTTCTTTCCTTGTTGATGCTGTCAAGTTTGGCTTTATAATCAGCGCCCAAGTCCTTTCCCATGCCGTCAATTAAGGTTTTAGATCTTGCAACATTGTGGGCGTTAGAGGCTATTGCCTTTCTCCCGGTGGCGGTGCTTATATCTGGGACATGGGCCATTGCTTGTTGGCGGATCTCTTCAATTAAAGCCGATATGTTTTCCGGCTTATAAACTACCGCCACATCAAGTTCATTGATTCTTTCTATTGTTACCAATTCTTTGCTCATTGTTCTCTCTCCAAGTTAAATTTAAAATCCGTTGCCGTCGTTTTGCGCTTCCATCTTCTCAATGTACTCCTTAAACTCTTCTTCCTTTTTGATCCCTAGCTTTGTCCTGCACGCTGGGCATAGGTCATAAGGGGTTTTATCATAGAGAAGAAAGTCGCGTGTCGTGCCGCATTTTATACAGCTCCACATTATTCATCTCCAAAGGCTAGGGCCGACCTCTTTGTTAAAGGTTTTGTGCAATTTAGATGCCGGGAAAAAGACTCTCGATTTATCTTTTAACTCTCTCGACCAATCATGTAGCATTGTTTCTGCCTTTCCCCCTCGCTGGAATCCGTTACGGTGTAGGTCATTCAATATCTCAGTAATAAAAAGTTTATCGGTTTTATTGTCGGACATTTTGTTCTCCTTTAACGTTGAATTTTATTCATCTCCGAATTTAAGTGCTTCATTATAAGATAATACTATGATCCTTAATCTGTTCTCGTCGTAATAATCTTCAATCATCTTACGCACCACCGAAGACCAAACAACGCCATTTTCTAGTGGATATATTTCCGCCGTTATTTCGTCCCTGCTGGCGGAAATCTCAAGCTGTACCTTTTCTTCACAGCATAATCCGGGGTGAAGTTCAAGAGATACGGTGTCTTCTATTATCATGTTACCACCCTTCTATTTCGGTTAGTATTTCGTCAACGGATGAAATTATCTTGTAATGACCAGCCCAATTCTTTTCTAGCAGCACTTGAGATGGTTGTTTAGCTGATTCTAATATCTTGCCGGTTCGCTTTCCTACCTTTTCAGGCGATTTTAGCTCATACCAGAAGGTTTTACCTCTGTACCCTACCAAGATGTCATCGTGACCAACTTGCACCGTCACGCCCGGAATAGAGCGTAATTCGGTTACTATCTTGTTTTGGTTTGTGTCAGTCTTGGCGGCTCTGCGGTACTTGCTCATTTTGCACCTTCCAAGAACATTAACACCGATGGATAAAGAACTACCAACAAGATTGCACCGATCAACATGCCTTTAATTATCTTCTGCATCGTTTCCCCTCCACATAACCTTTGAGATATGCCTTCTCTTCTACCACCCGGAGACTCCCGGTGAATTTATCTGCAAGCACTCCCTTTTCAAGATCGGTAAGAGTAGTGATGTTGAGAAGTACTGCAAACTCTTTTTCTAACTTGTTGATTGCTTTGTCCATGTTTTGCTCCTTTATTTTCTGTTATCTTACCACAGGGAAATAACGTGTCAAGAATAAAATACCGCAAAAAGTAAATTTATTTTTACCCCAATAAATATGTTGACTTTATAAACACAGGTGGTAAAATAACCCAAAATACAGAGGAGGTGTAGCTTGGAAGAATTACTAATTAAGATGCCAAAAGAACGAAAAGATAAGCTAAGGAACGAAGCTAAGAAGATGGGCCTAACCATGAATGGACTGGTTAATTTGTTAATTATTGAACAGGTGGGGAAGTAACACCGCCAATGTTCACGCTGTCTGGTGAATTTTTTGGTTATCTGATTTATTATTTGGAGGAGAGAGCAATGGCTATTAAGACAAAGAAAAGAACTGGCAAGATGGAAGTAGATCTGAACGGACCCCAAGGTAATGCTTTTTGCTTGCTTGGTATTGCCGCAAAACTTAGCCGTCAACTTGGCAAAGATACGGAAGATATAAACAAGCGAATGACCAGCGGAGGCTATGAAAACCTGATAGCTGTTTTCGATGCCGAATTTGGCGACTATGTTGATTTGTACAGATAACAACAAGTTCAGCAGGGAGCCTACTAACATGAAGAAAAACAGAACAAGCCTGCCGACTCGGCTGAAACGCCTGGTTATATTACCTTACGGGAGGTAGATAATGGATAGTCATTTTGAGCAAACGAGTGAAAAGAAATTTAACAGAGCAATTAATAACCACAAAGCAAAATGTACAGATGATTTGGGTGCGGGGAGATTTGCAAATTACTACACAGAAGAAGGAAAGCTGGTGGCCAGAATAGACCAAAGCCTGTCTGTATTTGAGATACTTGTTAATAGAATATAACACCCTAATCACTTGCCAGCCAGTGAATGACCAGCACCGGCACCCAAGGCACAACCTGGTCAAGTGGATTTATTGTTATGCCTTATTTGAAATATATTTTTAGGAGATTAACAGACATAGTTGTTTGCGGAATCTTCTTTCTTTGCGCTGTTTCTATGTGGCTCTTTCCAGAACTTATTGGCCTGCAAAAATATCAGACATTAGCGACATTTGTAGCTCTTGCTAATCTTGTGCTAGGGCCACTAATTTATTCAATGTATATGCTATCATTACCGGAGGCATAACGCCTGCATCACCGGCCGCAACTACCAAATAACAATTAACAAGGAGCAAGACAATGACTGAGAAGAAACAACAGACAAAAGACGAGGCCACGGTCTGCGTGAATGGCTTGGTTAGCGATAATTTTGGCAAAAAACTCAAAGATATTGTAGACGTTGATCAGTTGAGAAATATGGTTGGTTGGCTTTGGGGCTATCTCGATGACATCGACACTCTTGATGACATGGCAAAAAACAACGATCTGGTTTTCAGAAATACAGTGAGGTCAATACAGAAACAAAGATTTAATCATCTGGTTAGCGATGGCTACAACCTTTTTCTCCCACCTAGCTAACGCTGTAATAAGCGGTGCGTGTAAAGCGTGCCAGAAACAAACGGGCGGTAATTACATCCGCTTGATTAACTTGGTTATCTTGAAATTAACGGAGGTAGTTATGGACGATACGAACATAAAATTATTAAAGGTGAAGGCTGATGAACATATCACTAAAGCAAATAAAATTAATTCCCTTATCAAAGCTAGGGCCGAAGTTACAAATGCTATAGAAGATATATTGTTTCTAAAGCGCAACGCTGGCCGCATGATATTTACCGGCCAATCAGGTAAAATTGACGACAGCACGAACTTGAAGGAAATCTACATCAACGGGCTGGCCGGATGTGTCGCAGTGCCTAACTTATTGCTGGAACTTGCCAAAACAAAGCTAGACCAAATCGAGTTTGAGATATGCCAATTGTTGGGAAGATAACACCCTAATCACTTGCCGCCCACCTAAGACCGGGGGAAGCGGCTGACTTCATGCGGTCAAGTGGATGATTGGTTATGCAAATTAAAACGCTCGGTGATTTTAGAAGATTGACCAAAGGTCTTGATGACGATTTTAACATCGAATTGCGGATAAGAACGGCGTTGCCTCCAGAAAGACTGAAAGAATTAGCTTACCCATACCCTTATCAGACTGAATACACACACCTTGAATTTGATGACATCGGGTACAGTGACAAAGATTTGTGCCTCGGTGTCGAGATTAAGGGTGCGTAACCACCAAGAGGAAATTGTTATGAAATATTGTTTAATGACTTTTGTCAACAGAGGGTCAGAAGAAAATCCAATATGGGAAGTTTACGGGCATGTAAAAGAATTTAATAACGACCACATAGATACTTTTAAAACCCGTATCGAAGCTGTGGAACATGCGCACCAGTTTGGTGTCCCCGTTATGCAGGGATTTAGTAATTCAATAGGAGTTACGCCGGCTATAAGGAAATTGGCAGCCGTATAACCATTGATTAGCAAGGCTAAACGACCTGATATTAGATATTAAAGACAAAAACAGGCACATTCGCCCTGATATTAGCACAAACATAGCACCTATGGCTAAAGAATACCGCAAAACCACACCAATACGCCTAAAAGGTAAGAAATTACTTGAACATGGCTAAAGCAACCTCCGCAGAAAAAAGGCACATGAACAAAGTAGCTGCCATAGGCTGTATCGTATGCCATGAATTTCTCGGAGTTGAAACGCCAGCTATTATCCATCACGTCAGAGATGGGCTAGGGATAGGGCAGAGAAACCACAAAATAGTATTGCCGATATGCCCTGGTCATCACAAAGATGGCGGCTTTGGTGTAGCTATACATGACGGCCAGGAAGAGTGGGAAAAGAACTTTTACACTGAGCAAAGGTTCCTTGAAATACTTGAGGAAAAGCACGGTATAAAATATGATAAATAGGAGAAGATTATGCAATTTACCTATGAAGAAGAAATTAAGGCAAGCCACCCGATGAGATGCGAAGACCCGGACAGGTATGCAGCCGATGTAATGGCGTTAAAACTTGTTGGCGAGAGGCACGACAAAAGGGATTTGGTAAACCTTGTAAGGTGGCTCATTATGGACAATGCAAAAACTGTCAACCAGGATATGAAATAGTTGCACAAACAAAATTGATATGATAATGTAGTTTATCGGACTTGACACACCCGATGTAATTCTAAAAAAACTAAGGCAAAATATGATTCAGAAAATAAAAAGCAGCTCGAAGGGTTTGAAGCCGGTTAATTTAGTCCGGTTGTGGTTCTTAGTCCACAGTCAAGCGAACCTTTCGAGTTGCTTTTTGCGTTTTGGAGGAAGGTAAATGGCTGAAATACTAGAAGTGGAGCTGGAAGACTATTTATTTAATGAGCTTGAAACAGGTGGGTATGTCGAAAATGGTGATCTTTTTATATCAGGTAAGCCTATGCGCCAAGTTGCTTTACCAGGGTACGGGGTAGTAGACCTTCTTGTGTGTGATGCTGATAGTGATCCGTCTGGTCATATGGTCGAAATTACTATTGTTGAACTAAAGAAAGACAATATTAACTATGCAGCATTAGGCCAAATTGCTAGATATAATGCAGCGATAAATAGGTCTATAGACGCTTACGGAGTACCTAAGTTGTTGTCCAGAGTAAAACTAAAAGTGTCAATGGTATTAATTGGGAATGAAATCGACAGTAATGATGTCTGTTGGATATTGGATCTTAACAAGGATATTTCTGTATATACTTACGATATAGATTTGTCTACTGGTATCACCTTCACAGAGCAAAGTGGGTGGTATAGGACTGCAGAGGACCTAGAATCAATAAGAGATACGCTTTCTATCGCCTACCAAGAAGGAGTACAAAAACTTAAAAAGTGGATAAGATATACTAGAGGCCTATAATGGATCGTGGTTACATAAAACAATATAGGCGAGAACTAGATAGCGATATATGGGTTATGCCACCGGTTTATGGGAGAGTATGGAAATGGATTCTGTTGAAAGCTAAATGGAAAAAGGAAGTATTTCCCACACCTAGAAAGTTTGGGATACATATTAATCCAGGTCAGCTAATAACCAGTTATGATTTGATTGCAAAAGGAGTCATGTGGCTTGAGTGGGGGAAAGACAGGATACCTAACAAAAAGACCATTAAGGTCGTAATTGACTGGCTTGAGTCGCAAGGAATGATAGGTTCAGAAAGTAACGCCAATGGAACATTTATTTATGTAATAAAATGGGACACATACCAATCTATCGACACAGCGGAAAGTAACGCGGAAGAAACGCAGGAGAAACGATTACTGGAAACAATTAAAGAATTACAAAAGAAGTTAAAAGAATTAAAAGATAACAACGTCAAAACATTTTCATCTGATTCTATCGAAATCAGATTAGCAGAGTATTTAAAAAACTGGATTATTAAAAACAATTCATCTTCAAAAGCCAAAGTTTGTAACGTTCAAGGATGGGCAAAAATCATCGACTACATGATCAGGCTAGACGGGAGAAACCCAGAAGAGATTAAGAATGTTATTAAGTTTGCACAAACTGATTCCTTTTGGATGCAAAACATTTTATCAACTTCAAAGCTAAGAGAAAAATATGACCAGCTGTTTATGAAGATGAAAGGGAACGGTGCAAAAACTATTCACATATCCGGCAGATCCGGGGCCGATAAAACAAAAGAGGAATTATATGCAAAACTTAGCGCATAGGCTACCGCCGCAAAATATTGAATACGAGCAGGCGGTATTGGGATCTGCTTTAATGAATGACGACTGTGCCTTTCATGTTGTTAGCCATTTAAAAGTATTAGATTTTTACAAACCAGCACACCAGGGCATATTCGCAGCGGTAAAGGCCCTCCATGAAGAAGGAGACAACATAGACATCGTAAGCGTAACCAATAAATTAGAAACACACGGCAATCTTGGTCTATGCGGTGGGGCTGCATATGTTTCGTTCTTGTCTGATTGCATACCATCAATTTCCGGTGTTAGAACTGGCTCAAAGATAATAAAGCACAAAGCAGATTTAAGAGCCGCTATTTCAATGGCGCAAGAGATAACCGAGAAATGTTATAATGATAACGGCGACTCTCCAAGCGAGATGACAGAAGAACTTGAGAAGATTGTTTATGAATCATCCGTCAGGCGTAAATCGGAAGGGTTTAAGCATATTGGCGAGGTTATCGGTTCAGTTATGTCACAAATAGAAAAGCTGGCAAGTGGAGAGATCAAAGCGCTTGGCATGGAAACCGGCTACGACGATTTAGACTTTATTCTTACTGGACTAAAACCAAGCGACCTGATAATTGTTGCCGGCAGGCCAAGCATGGGCAAGACAGCCCTTGCAATGAACATAATCGAAAATGCGGCAAAGGCAGGGAATAACCAAGCAATCTTTAGTTTGGAGATGAACGACGAGTCTTTAGTATTCAGAGCTATTTCTTCCATTTCAAAGATAGACTCATTTAAGATCAGAAACGGCAAGTTGAACAAAGAGGAAATTGAACAAGTCCGTGCCGCTTGTAGAATATTGGCTAATATGGGTATTTTTATTGATGATTCGGCAGGGCTAAGCCCTTATGACATCAGAAGCAGAGCGAGAAGAATAAAGGAAAAGTACGACATAAAAGCAATCTGGATTGATTACCTGCAACTAAGCCACACCAAAGCAAGAAGCAAGGAAGAAGAGACAAGCATTATCTCAAGAGAGCTTAAAGCTATGGCTAAAGAGCTAAAGGTGCCCGTTATAGCACTTTCTCAATTAAACAGGGGTTGTGAGTCCAGAACCGACAAAAGGCCACTGTTGTCTGATTTAAGAGACTCAGGAGCAATAGAGCAAGACGCTGATGTTGTAGCTTTCGTCTACCGCGATGAGGTTTATAATGATTCGGAGCATAATCCACTTAAAGGCATAGCTGAAATATTGATAAGGAAACACAGAAACGGGCCAACAGGGTCAGTTGATTTAATATGGAAAGGTGGTCTTACAAGGTTTGAGAGCAAAATGACCATGCACAGACCAGTTAGGTAGCATTTAAACAAGAAAACTAAACGAAAGGGGGTAGATATGATACACTGTTTAAAGATAAAGCAATGTTATTTAATCCACATATTGGAAGGTATAAAGACCTTTGAAGTAAGGAAAAACGATAGAGATTTTCAGGTTGGCGACACGATACAATTTATACCGCTGGAAGATGATAATTATAATTGCTTTTCAGTACGCTTAACCATACCAGACTACCGCATAAACTATATCCTCTCTGATTTCGGAGGATTACAGCAAAGCCATGTCTGTATGGCGATAACACCAATAAAAGACTAAAGGAGAAATACAATGTTTAATCAATTTACAGGAATAGGGAATCTTTCAGCTGATCCAGAAATTAGATATTCTGCGGCTGGAAACGCAGTAGCTAAATATACCGTTTGCGTCGATGTAGGCTTTGGCGACAACAAAGGAACTGAATTTGTCAGATGTGTGTCATTCGGCAAGCTTGCGGAAGTGATTGGGGAATACTTGAGTAAAGGCAAGAAGGTTTTTGTCCAGGGCGAAATGAAAACAAACCAGTGGGAAGATAAAGACGGAAACAAGCGATACACCACAGAGATTATTGTCAACACCATGAAAATTCTTTCTCCCAAGGAAAGCACCGGGGAAAGGCAAGGCGGCCACCAGGCAAGCGACTCAATGGGCGAGGATATTCCTTTTTCTGCCAGCAAGGTATAAAACGAGATAAGCGGCAGACATGACAAGTATATCAAATCAGGGCATCCACCTACGGGTGTGGACAATACGCAGAGTATTGATGTGCCGCTGTGTGTCTGCCGCTTTGTTTAACGAGGGGAGAAAATACCATGTATGACATTGACATAGACTATACTACTGGAAGTAGCTTTGGTTCAGAAAGATCAACAGAGCCTTTATGTAATCCTGTTACCAGCTTAGAAAAAGCTAAAGAAAATCTTAAGAGAATAAAAAAACATTACATAGAGTGCAAAGACCACCCAGACTTTGATAAGCGATACGAATTGACACTATTGACCGATGAAGGAGAGCGCACGATATCTCCATTCTGGATTGGTTATTTTGAAACGCTTCATGGGGCCAGAATAACAGCCAACATAGACACCGACATGGAATTTGAATTGTAATAACGAGGTGATAAAATGTTAGGAAAACAAATCACAATAGAAGGCAAAAAGAAAACAATGGCACAAGCCGCAGCCTATTTCGGTTGTGAGATAACAACAATGCGACATATGGCAAACAAGCTCGATAACGACAATGACAAAATAGTTGCTTGGGGCAACGAGTATATAAAAAGAAGGAATACCAAGTGCCCAGTTTGCGGTAAAAAGGCCAAATTTAAATACTGCTCAGCAGATTGCCGCCAACACCGATACAGGATCGACAAGGGGCAAAAAAAACGGGAGCCAGTCGTTGAGAAGCAGGTAGTCGCCAAGAAAGTAAAGCCACAAGAGGGCGTGACAAAGGAAACAAGGCCGGTAAACTGCAACAATAACTGTGCAAGATATATGCACGATGATTGTCCCGGTATAGATGTCAGTATGTTAAAAGCTAGGTTTAAGCCTACAAAAGATTGTTTCAGGCCGGTCAAGGAAGAAAGTATGGAGCAGATTAGGGGTAGGGCTTTGAGGAATGTGTAACAACCTGCATCACCAGCCGCAACTACCAAACAGAAACTAATAAGGAGCTAGATTATGACTGATAAAGAGAACCAGACAAAGGATGAGGCAACGGTCTGCGTGAATGATTTGGTTATGCCACTTAACCTGGACAAAGAACAAAGTAGGGCTATATGGAACTTGGTTCAAGCCTGTTACGAGGAAGTGTTAGATAAGGAATTAATGGACGTTTTAGAGATAGAGGAAGGGTTTTCGTATAATGAAGATTATCACGTTCACCCCACACTTACCTTTAAAGAAGTTAGGGACGCGGCTAGGGCTATAGGTTTTAAGCCAGCTTAGTAGCATAACAACGGAATAAGCTGCGAGCCGTAATGCTGACACGGAGCGCAGAGTAAAACGAGTCAGCTTAATTTTTGGTTATGAGGTTTAATTATGGCAGCAGATATGACTACTGATATTTTCGCGACATATACATATGGAAAGATCGCCCTTAACAAGATAGCTAAATTGCCGGGAGGAATACCCGAAAACTTTAGGCTATACGAGGCCGGATGGCTAGGAGACAGTAGGCAGGTAATGAGAGTTACCGGAGCGCAATTCCGCAAGGCAAAATCGGGGCCTTTCAAGGGTAGATTGTCTGTGATGGTGCCGAAGACTAAACAAGCGGCCTATGTGACCGCCGAGGAAATTGAGGCGTACGCATAACGCTAAACTAAGTTGCCGCCCTATGAACCTGACCCCGTAGGGCCGGAGACGATCTTGCGGTCAGTTTGAGTGATTGTTATGAAATATTACGTCGAAATAGTCAAATATGGTGAACCTGAGGAAGTGGTTAAAAGAATGGGGCCAATGCCGGAAAGGCAAGCCGGGAGAGTCGACGATGGGGCTAACATGAATCTTAACCATGAAGAATATTATACCAGAATCGTTGAAGAAGATTAGCACCACCTAACGCCGATAATCAGTGGTGCCGCTACCGAATTACCCGCGTAGCGCCGCCACCGTTCTCGGCATCCACTGAATTTGATTGTTATGCTTTGGAGGCTAATTATGGATGAAGAAAGAAGAATGGAAATAATAAGAATTCAAAATGAATCAATGAGAGCAATGTCGGATGAAGAAATTGCAGAAATGCAACGTAAATCTTTACCAGGAATGAGGGCGATGAGCAACGAAGAAATAGCGAAACGCCAGGCCGAAGGGATGTCTAATTTATACCACAGAACAAAATTACCAGGTGAAGCATAACACCGACAATCACCAGCAGCGCCTATGCTGGTGCAGGAAATGCCGGAAGCGTCCTCGCTGTCTGGTGAATTTTTTTGGTTATAATTCCATACGGGAGGAAGTTATGGGAATGTTTGATAGAGTGTGGGCAGATTGCCCTAAATGTGGGGCCAAGGTAGAATTTCAATCAAAGGCTGGAAAGTGTGAACTTATAGACTATGACATGGATAGTGTGCCGCCAGAGATAGCGAGAGACATAAATGCAGACGCGGAAAACTGTGAATGTGGCTATACAGTTAAATTAATGCCGAAAAATCCAATACAAAGAGTAGCTTTAACGTACCTCACTAGCGAAGAATTATAACACCGAAATCACTTGCCGCCCACCTAAGACCGGGGGAAGCGGCAAACTCCATGCGGTCAAGTGGATAAATGGTTATAATACATGATAGAAATAAGCCCGAAGAAAACAAGACAGATTCTATTAACCGGCACAAATGCCGAGCAATTAAAATATGAGCTTGAAAGAGCATTTATAGAACTTGATATGGAAACAAGTAAAGGAATGTACTCACCAACAGTATTGAAAAAGAAATACCCAATTATGGTTGAGCTGTTCAACTTACTTTGAAATATAACGTTGCGATCACCTGACACAAGGAGAACTAGTATGGTAAAAATTGAAAACGATAAAGTTGTAAACCCTGAACCAAACTGTCTTAAAAGCACAGGCCCTTGTGTTCAGCGTGAATTGCCTGGTTATGTACTTGACGATGGAGAAAATCTTAACAGTGGTCACTTTCATGAAATTATTGATCGTAGCCATATAATATGCAGCATGATAGATGATTTTCTGATTGAACATCCCGGTATGACCATTGAGATGAATAAAAAGTGTGAATTTGCCCAGCAACTACTATGTGAAGTGTCAAGCTTGGCGTGTGCCGAAGAGGATAAAATATTTAATACATAACACCCTAATCAGCGGCCCCGGCTACTGGACCAGCCGAATGCCGCATAAGATTACCGGGTCCGCTGGATGATTGGTTATGCGTAATAAATTAGAAATAGATATAGAAGTGTTGGACACATGGATGGCGGAGCAATGGAACCTTTTCGCATCCCAAAATTTTCGGGGGAGGCTACTACGCTTATGGCTTAACCCTGTCGGAGTATTTAGGGTGATTCACGGCGATAAAATACTTTATGAAGGCAAAGAGAAAGACCTTGCTGTTGCCGCATGGGACGCAGCATAACATAGGAATATACGGAGCGTAGACGCTTTATGACCCATTTCACAAAACAAATATCTGAAAGGATGCTTGCGGCAAAGGAAAGAATACGGCTTGAACACCCTGAGCCCGACTACCCGATTAAAGTGCCAGAGTATAGACGAAGGATAGTCGTGGAGGACTTCGATTATGGCTATAGAAAGGTGGTGCTTGAATTATATGATTCCGGGAGAATAGATTCATACACCGTCGTTGAAAATGGACAAGTAATTGAGTGGCGCAAGGGATTTGCAAGAGTTTTAAATTTGCTGCTGGATAGGTTCAAGAGGGTGTCTGCTGTATAATATTAGTTGACAAAGTAAGCAGAATATAGTATGGAAGTGCAATGGGCCAATAATCCAAGTCCGCTAAAACTAACTGAAATAACTTCACAGAGAACGGCAAAAGGTGAGGCCCAACTATTATGAAACATACAAAGAAATCAATAAAAAAACCGGCAACTCCCAAGGTAATCAAGGGAGTGCCGATTAAATCTAAGACCTACGCCAAGAAGACAAAGAAGGCTAAATAATACCGTAGTGAATCCTTAACAGCTTTTCTATAAGCTGGCTCCGGTTAACCTTTTCTTCTTCCATGATCCGTATTAGTATTGGAGACAGCCGTATAGATGTTGTCTCCTTTTTCTTGCCTGGTTTATATGCTGTCCTTCCCATTTTGTCTACCTCGCTATATGTCTGAAAAATTAATCGTACAGTTGCCAAAGAGAGACGTTTATTCCGGCCTCCAATCACACACACGTGGCCCATAAGGACATCCCATAGGCGGGCGGCAACTCTTCTCCTTTATCCGTACTTCAAGTATACATGGCCCTGAGTCTTCGCCGGTTTCCTGGCAAGCAGTACAAACAAACTTAAATTTATTCATTTTACTTCCTCCATTATTCCATAAGTTACCATAGAAGAACAATCACAACTCCGTAGCTTGTGTGGGCATAAATTCCTAAAGATGCGCCTTTCTTTTTTTGTTTCATCGCATCCAGGATTGTTAAAATAATAAGCTAGTTCGTCAAGATACTCCCCACGCTCGGCTGCTCCTTCAAGGTGAGGTTCTACTCTAGTCCACATTGTCGTGTTGTGAAACTTATTGGTTAATAGTATTTTCACTGTGCGACCTCCTTGGGTATTCTATTTTATCAAAGCATGGCAAACAATAACCATGTGAGAGCATATATTTATCTGATATGGGAATACTTTTGATCTTCCCACAGGTGCAGCAGAGGGAGAAAAGAAGCGGTGGTTTGTCCTGGCGTGTTACTGTCTTTCCGTTAATGGTCATCGGTAAACTCCTTTTTTGCAGAAGAGAAAGCGCAATCTTTAGAGGTCTTGCAGGTGTCGCAAGTCGGCCCCTTTGATAACCTTTGCCCGATGTCCGGGAACACTTCACGGGTGTTAGTTATTATATCGTCACCGGAAACTTGATAAATAAAATCATCAGACCATAAATCATAGACCTTGTTGCGCAAGATTCCTCTAAATTCCCCACCGCAAGTCTTGACAATTACTTTGTCACCTATTTCGAAAGCGCTCATAGTTTGTCTCCTTTAAATAATTGCGTTATTAACCATATCTCTTTTAAGTCCGGTTGTAACTTCCCAGTGAATAGGATAGTTATTCTCACGGCAATAGTTTATTCTTTCTTTGCCACGATATTTAACCGGCAGCCATTTGTTTTCTGACATTAGCTTGAGTGCTGTTTGCCTGTAATGCTCACCGTAACCGTATGTCATGCCCTGGGCAATTACCTTGCCGTCTCTGACACGTTCAATCCTTACTGAGTGGTAGGTGTTACCGTTTACTCTATCAAACCATTTTACAGCGGTGCAGATGAATTTTATTGTTCTTGGTTTCATTGTTATACCCTCCTGTTTAATTAATAAATGTGTTGCTCTTTAGATACACAATATCACCGCACCAAAGCAATGTCAACAATAAAATGCAATACTTTTATACAAATAATGATGTGGTGTTAATAATGACGCAATTATAACCAGATAATGATAGTAATTGACTTTTTGTGTTAAATATGTTAGGGGAATAATATGTTAGGGAAGGGCGGCATTTATCCTTGGGTCGCAGGGAAGGTCAAACCACATTGACCGGCAACAAAAACGAAGTCTCAAGCAACAGGAGAGACATCAGTTTAAAAGAGCCTAACACCAGTTTACATAGTGGAATATACAATAAAGCTAGGACAATACCAGTTATGCGCCCCAAGGCTCAAACCCAATTCAATATGCCTACCAAGTTTAAAAAGCCTGGGAATAAAGCACGCAGGATAAGCGAGCTACTAGCAAGGGCCAAAATAAACAACAAGAGAGATAGATTGTTCGTTTATTACTCACATAGTATGGTGGCAGACTTCTACTTGCCGGATCATCAAATGGTCCTCAATATACACAAGAAGATACCAGATGATAAAATGATCAGATGGCTAGGGAGAAAAGGCATCGCTGTAACAAGACTTAAAACAAATGACTATATGGAAATACTGCAAATGTTGTGGGAGCGTAAAGAAATAGTCAGAAAGAGATATATAAGATGAACACAGCGCCGAACGATATTAGCCTTACTAATACTGACATACCGCTAGCCAAGGCGTTTAATATGAGGATAAAGAATAAACTCTCATATAAACAAATTGCCGATTCTCTCAATGTACCAAAAACCACACTATATGAAGCACTTAAGCCACTTCTCAACTTAGTAGAGAATGACCAGTTATCGCTGGCGTATGCCGATAATAGAGCTGAGATTCTGAACAATGTAGAATTTGCTCTTGTCTGTGACCTAGCGAATCAAGAGAAAAGAGAAAAGGCAAGCCTCAACAATACAGCCTACGCACTAGCCCAAGTAAACAAGATGCGGCTACTTGAATCAGGCCAAGCAACGGAGAACATCCAGCTTGCAGACGTGTCAGACGCAATCGACCAGGCACGACAGCGCAGGATGGAGCTTGCTGCACGGTTGGACGAGCTAACGGGTAGTGTGGATGAATGACCCCTACACCCCCCCCCACCGGGGCCTAGTATGGGGATAAAGCCTCTCTGGGGTTAAAAATCACTAAAAGGGGTCTTTGTGATAGTAAGCCTGCAAAAATATAAGCAGAGCGCAAAGAGGTACAGAGACTACAGGTATATGTGGGAATGAAATTAAATAATCGCAAAGGGAATTACGAGGTTCACAACGGTAAAGTAAGGGACTGGCCTTTTAAGAGCGATCCTTACGAAGAGTTGATGAAAAAGGGGAGAGATGGGGAAAGAGTTAACAAAGGAAGAATTAGCGGAGATAGACAGGATACGCCGTGAGTTGCTTAAAGAGGATGACAAGTTAAAGCAGCTTGAATCGGCTAAGGCGTCTATATTTGAGAGTGAGAAGATATATCACTTCAACACACCGTTAATGCCAGCAAATCCATTACAGGCGGAAGTTCTTTCTGCTTGGGAAGATCCATATTACAAGATAGTTACTTTTACCTCTGGCAACAGGGGTGGTAAATGTCTGACTAGAGAGGCGATGATTGACACTCCTACAAGGAGTATTAAGCTGGGGGAGTTATATGATGCTGGTGAACAGTTTGACGTAATAGCTTGGGATGAACAGAAAAATAGGAAGGTGGTGGCAAGAGCCTCCGTCCCGTTTAAGAAAGAAGGCTCTCACAAATGTTACGAGATCACAATGGATGATGGAACCACAATTCAGGCGGCTGATGGGCACTTAATTCTATGCACCGATGGCGAGTACCGCCCAGTTTATGCCCTCTGCCAAGACGCTGGTTCGGATGAGGTGGACGACCTGAAAGCTCATGCCTTATATGCGAAGAATTACGATCAAACAACTCAAGATTCCCCGGGTGGTTATTCATTGTGTCGCCATCTATGTGGTGGACAACCTCTTCTGTTGTCAGCAGCCTCCCTATCTTTTTTTCCATCACTAGCCGATGCTCTGCGACGTATTTTTGCCCTGTCCTGTTCGGATGGTTGGGGGAATAAATATACATATACCCGCCGAGTATCTTCTTTCCTCCATTCCATTTTGGATGCAATGCGCCACCTTTCGGGCCAGTTCTCTGGGTTTTTAGCTGATGCGTCTTGCAATACTTTTCCACAGTTGACGTGTGCACCCCCATCATTTTCGCCACAAGCCACTGTTGTAGCTCACGCTCCTCAATCAAAAACTTCATGTCATCGAGAACAAACTCTGTCTTCTTCGTCATCCTTTTCTCCTTTTGGTAAGATTTTAACTACTAATGGTAATAAAGTTATATCAATAAAACCAATAGGAGTCAAGGATGTTTACGACTTTGAAGTAGAAAAATATCATAACTATTGTGCAGCTGGGATGGTTCACCACAATACATTCACCGGGGGCGTTGTAGGTATTTCTACGATGATTGGCAAATGGCCGTGGAATAACAAGCGATTGCCTTTTACTCATTCAAAGCCTAGAAAGATACGGTGGGTAGGGCAGGATTGGGAAAAACATATTAAAACCGTTATTATCCCTGCTATGTATGAGTTATGGCCTAAGAACAGGGAAGTAGCGGTTAAAAAGAATAGTTTGGGCGTAGAGGCGATGTGGACAGATGTGCAGACAGGTTCTACACTTGAAATAATGAGTAACAACCAGGAAAGTAAGCTCCATGAAGGATGGTGGGGTGATTTAATTATTTACGACGAACCACCTAAAAGAGAGATTAGAGTAGCAAATTCAAGGGGCTTGGTTGATAGAAATGGCCGTGAGCTGTTCTGTATGACTCTTCTAGGAGAGGCGTGGGTTGACCGTGAGGTTATAAGAGCAAAGAACGAAGACGGCACACCTGACAGGACTGTTTTTAATGTAACCGGCAGCAGCTATAGTAATGTAGGGTTTGGTATAACAGCGGAAGGGCTGGAGCATTTTAAAAAAGGATTAACCGAAGAGGAAATCGACGCACGTATAAACGGCAAGCCAAGCTATATGAGCGGGCTGGTGGCTAAGAACTTTAGCCGGAAGAAGCATCTAAAGAAAAGATTTAAAATCCCGCTTGATTGGATTGTTGATATTGGTATTGACATCCATCCGAGAAAACAGCAGGCGATTCTATTCACAGCGACAAGCCCTAAACAGGAACGGTATTTATGCTTTGAAGTTTGGGAACACGGCGATGGTGTGTGGGTTGGTGAACAGATCGTAAGAATGGTACGGCAATTTAATTTACGTGTTGGCACTATTTTTTGCGATCCATTTGCAAAAGGCGATTCAAACAACGATAACACCACATTCGATAAAATAGACATGGTGCTGGCCAATAACGGACTTCCACCATTGCAGACAGGTTCAAAAGATAAACAAAGCGGCGTAATAGAAATAAACCAGCATTTAGAAGGGCCAAATGGCGAACCTAGCCTTTTTATTTTCGATGATATGGTACGGACAATCGACGAAATAGAAGGGTGGATGTACGACAAGGAAACTCAGAAGCCACAGAAAGAACGTGACGATATGATGGAGAACCTTTACAGGACTCTGCTTTTAGGGACTGTTTGGTATCCATATGAAGACGAAGACGACGAAGAAGACAACCATAAGTCAACAGCAAACCAATGGACAGGATATTGAAATGAAAACAGCAGGCGAGAAAGCAACGGTTAACATAGCCGGTAATTTTAGCGAAGAAGAACAGAAACTAATCGCTCAAACTGTCATTGAAGACTACGATGCTGATATCCGGTCAAGGTCAGAATGGGAAGAAAAAAGAAACAGATACTATAAACTATGGACGTGCTACAGAGAGCCTAAAACAGATCCGTGGCCTGGGGCTAGTAATGTTTGCATCCCAATGCTTGCCGGCGCTTCAAACCAGATGCATGCAAGGTCTTATCAGTCTATTTTTGCTGCTCCTGGTGTTGTTAAAACAATCCCGGTAGGTGAGAACGATATTAAACGAAGTAAAAACGTGGAGGCTTTTCTAAACTGGCAGCTTCTGTTTGATATGGAAGAGTATGAAGATACATTCGACAGAACCCTCCAACTATTGCCCATAAATGGTATTGCCGTCAGAAAATTGACATGGGACAAAGACAATGACAGACCAGAAAGCCACTTCATAAGCGCCCTTGACTTTGTAGTACCGTATAAGACAAAGAGCCTAAAAACAGCCAGAAGAATGACACATCGCCTCTGGTTTCATCCAGACGAGGTAGAAGACAGAATAGACTCTGAGTTTTATAGGGATTTCCCTTTAAAAGAAGACCCGCCTGATACACCTTCTAAGAGTGACACAGATGATCCGGCACTAAAACAAACAGCCGATATAGTGGCAGGCGAATCACCAGAACGGTCAACAGACGAACCAGGGCTTGTACTGGAGCAACACCGTGTTTGGAAAGTCGATGGAGTCAAAAAACCTGTTATCTTTTGGGTGCATAAAGACACCGGCTATCTTTTACGTGCGGTTGTGCGTGAATACGAGGTTGGAAACAAAAAAGTTACCTTGAATTACTTCATCGACTACCATTTTATACCAAATCCAGAGGGTTGGTACTCTTTTGGTTTCGGGCATTTCCTAGAACCGTTAAATGAAATGGCTAATACAGCTTTTAACCAGATTTTTGATTCTGGCAGGCTGTCAAATCAGCCTTTTGGCTTCTATTCAAGACGTGCCGGATTCAAAAGCAGGAAAATAAAGATAAAACCAGGCGGAATGTACGAAGTTGAAGACGCAAGCGCTATTAACTTCCCCAACGTGCAGCGTGTAGACCAGATTCTTTTCATGGCGCTTGGCCTTATCCAGCAATATTCAGAGCAATTCACATCGGCCACAGAGCTTTTATCCGGTAGACAGCAAAAAGGGGTTAAAACACCCACCGCATCCGGCACAATGGCAGTAATTGAACAGGGTTTGATTACATTTGCCGTGCTTACAAAGAGGATTCTACGGTCTGTGCGTAAAGAACTAAGGCTTATAATGACCTTAAACCAGCTTTATTTAACCGATGCAAAACAATATCGGGTAATGGAGTCGCCAGATAAAATAGCGTTTAAAGAGACCAAAAAAGAGGACTTTTCAGGTGTTCACGATGTAATCCCACAAGGAGACCCAACATTTGCTTCAAGGCATATGCAACGACAAGAGGCTATGGAGTTATACCAAGTTCTGATAACAAATCCATTGGTTGGGCAAAATCCAGTAGCACTTCACGCACTTACATCTGATTTACTAGACACATACGAGAAAAGAAACCGTTCCTTGATCCTGCCCGATATGCCTGAAATGCCAACAAGCCCAATGGTAGAAAATGCTAAAGTTGCGCAAGGCGATTTGGATATAAAACCAAAACCAGGCGAAAATCATAAAGATCATATGCTGGTGCATTTAAACTTCTCTCAAACAGATTTGTATAAGGGACTACCAAAAGAATATAAACTCGCATTTACAAAACACATTCAGGAAACTCAGATGATGGCGGCAGTTGAAGCAGAGCAGGCCCAGTTAATGGGTACTCCCTCTCCTGGTATGCCGCAACCGGCTCCTCCTCAAGCCGAAAAACCGCCATCATCTGGGCAACCTGCCACAGCGCAAATTCAACTACCAGGGGGTAATTTATGAAAAAAGGGGATGTGACAAGATGGCTTGAGGATGAAGTCACACAGGACTATTTTGAACGGGTACGGGCTTTACTGAGACACAGTGACGAAAAAGTACACGGTGCATTATCAGCAGGAAAACTTGAGGAAGCAGCAAATTGGAACGCCGGGGCCGATCAGTTAAAAGAGGTTATCGACCTGCCGGAACAGATTAAACTTGAAATTGAGGATGAGGATGGAAACACTTAAAGTAGAATGGCGGCCATTTGGCGCAAGGCTTATTCTGAGGAAGATACAGGAATATCAAGGCATGATAATCGTAGCACCGCAAAGCAAGGACGCATCAATGGTATGTGAAGTAGTTGCATCAGGTACTACAGAAGCCGACTACAAAGTAGGCGAGAGGGTTTTAATAGGAAGGTACAGTGGTTATAACGTGCCTGTAATGGATAGGGCTTATAACGACTGCATAATCGTCAACGAGAGTGATATACTCTGCACAGACGCAAATTCAAACGAGGAACAATAATGGAAGAGACCAAAGAATTACCAGGCAAAGACGATCCAGCAATGGCAGGAATGTTAGCAAAAGAAGAACCACCAAAAGAGCCAGCTGAGCAGGAAAACGAACCACCGGCAGACCATCCAAGATTTAAGGATATCTACGGTAAGTGGAAGACAGCAGAGCGCAGCATTGAAGAGCATAAAACCAAACTCTCTGAAACAGAGAAAATGCTTGCAGAGTTAGCCGAACACAACCGTAAACTGGCTGAATCAATAAGCACAGTTGAAAAGAAAATACCGGAACCTGCCAGACCTGACCCAGCAGAAGACCCTGTTGGTTATGACCAGTGGATGATGGACAAGATTAAGCGTGAAATGGCACCCAAACCAGAACCGTACAAGGTGCCTGAATCAAAGAAACCAGTGCAAGAGATTAACCAAACATTACTTGCGCAAGAGGCGGCAATGGCAGCTGTTTATGATGACTACTATCAAGTTGCAGAAACAATTGCCAATAAAATGAAAACAGATTCCGTACTTCGTGACGAAATAATGAGTTCTCCCAACCCCGCGAAAGCACTTTACAACCACCATCTACGTCTGAAAGGCAAATCAGACGACGATATGAACCGTGGTTCTGTAGATACAGGCGGAGGGTATGAACCATCAAAAGGTAAAGTTGAACTTTCACCAGAGCAGAAGCAAATGGCAAACTTCCTTGGCGTATCAGAGAAGCAGTACGCACAACAACTTGCCATAACTAGGCGATAACTTTACTATTGCTATTTTAATCAAAATATGTTACGAGGGTATAAATGGAACCAGATAAAGAGATTTGCAAAGCAGAAACTGGAAAAGGGACAAGATGCACACGGCCAGCCAAAGAAGACGGGTTGTGTGAGATTCATCTAAGGGTTAGAGATAAAGAAACCGCCCCTTGGGAAGCAGGTGAGAATCCTTGGGCAGCAGATAAAATGAAACTGGCAGGTAAGCATGAAGGGTTCAGGCCCAGATTTGTACCGCCACATAAGGTTAACAACAAAAAAACCGAAGGCTGGATCGTAGCCGATGGCAAGCATTACAACGAACCAACCTCAGATGGTTCTGTAGTAAAAAGAAATGAAATGATTTTAATGGAAATACCCGAAGGTCTCGCCAAACAACGGGAAGCGCATTTCCAAAAGGTAACAAAAGAGAGGAGCCGTGGCGCAAGAGAGATTATGGCAGCACAAAATCTAAAGAATCAAGTGCGGCTAGAAGATACAGAACACAACCGCGCTCGATAGGCTCACAGGGTAGGTTCATCGCCTACCCTTCATCAAAAAGCCAGGTCGTCCAGACCGAAGATGCCTCCATACTTAAAGTATGCACCTGTAGTAATTTAACTTTAACGTATAATTTAATTCAAGGAGGCCAAAAATGGCTAATACCGATAACCCTAATGGGTTTAAACCAGCTTACACCCTCTCAGGAGGCCCACCAGCTGTTGTGTGGATGCCTGTTGCGACCACACAAACACTTGCCAAAGGCGATGCAATTACTCTTTCGTCCGGGCAGGTAGCAATATCAACGTCAACATCCGGCACAATCGACGGGGTTATGGCAGCACCAAGTGTTTCGGCAACTGCCAACACTCTTGTACCAGTTTATGTAGCAAACTCAGACACAGTATTTGAAGGCCAGTGTTCTGGTTCCTCTGCCGTAGCCCTTATCGGAACAGCAGTTGATATTGAAGGTACAACCGGGATCATGGAAGTAAACGAAGACGCAACCACAGAAGTTATCTGCCGCATTATTGAGCTACATCCTAGTGATGCAGTAGGCGCAAATGGCAGAGTTCGTTTCGTTATTGAAAAATCAGCATTTAATGGCTACGTAGCCGCGTTATAGGAGACTAACAAATGACTATGTTACGAGGAAGTTTCGGTGATTTGATGGCTCCTGGTTTGCGAGCCTTATTTATGAATAAGTTTGGTGAAAAACCGCCTCAGTACACCAGATTGTATAATATGAACACTTCACAGAGGCAGTATGAAGATGATTCTTACGTTGCCGGATTCGGATTGTTGGTTGATAAAAGCGAAGGCGCTTCTTCTACCTACGACGACCCAATCCAGGGGTATGACAAAAGATACACCCATACAACCCGCTCTTTGGCGTATCGCATTACCAAGGAAATGATCGAAGATGATCTTTACCGTGCGATTCAAAAGCTACCTGCCGCACTTGCCAGGTCAACCAGAGCGACTATCGAAACCGATGCAGCGAATATGTTCAACAATGGTTTTGTAACCACCTATGACACTGGTGGCGATGCAAAAGAGCTTTTTGCAACAGACCATCCACTTGTTGGTGGCGGAACACAGAAAAACGAGCTTTCAACAGCCGCAGACTTGAGTGAAACATCTCTTGAACAAGCAATGATCGACCTACGTGCTACCACAGACGATAGAGGTATTTTGCTTAATCTGATGCCGAAGAAACTTGTTATCGCCCCAAGCAATGAATGGAACGCTAAAAAGATTCTTAACTCAACCCAAGAGCCGTCAACCGGCAACAACGCAATAAACCCTGCCAATAGTCTCGGCCTTGAAATCGTTGTAAATGACTATTTAACAGATTCCGACGCCTGGTTCATCCTTTGTGATGAGCATGAACTGAATTGGTTCTGGCGTGTAACACCTGACCATTATCAGGGCAACGACTTTGACACTGACGATGCAAAATATAAAGTCAGAGCAAGGTGGAGCCGTGGCTGGTCAATGCCTTGGGGTGCTTTTGGTAGCCCAGGTGCTTGATGAATACCTATCTTTGTATAGTGCAGAGATAGCTTTTTAAACAACTGCTGGTAGTAAGGGTCTAACCAGCCCTTACTACTGCTTCTTGAAGGAGTGGCAAAATGGGTTTAACTAATTATTCTAATGGAATCTCCAGCTTTGGGATTCCCGTTCTTCCAACCGTTGGCTCGGTAACAACCGGCTCGGTTTTCTTCGTTCATTCTGGCACTGGTTCAGATGGCAACTCAGGTAAAGACACTAATCATCCTTTTGCAACCATAGACTATGCCATAGGCAAATGTACCGCCAACAAAGGCGATATTATCTATGTAATGGCAGGCCATAGCGAAGACCCGCTAGTGAGTATTACTGCCGATGTAGCAGGTATCTCAATAATCGGTCTTGGTAATGGTTCTGACCGCCCAACAATTACTTTTGGTGCCTTGGCAGCTACGTTGGCGATTTCTGCTGCCTCAGTAAAAGTGATGAACATAAGATTCGACCTTGGCGCAGTAGCCACAACGGTCACAAATGCTATTAACATAACTGCTGACAGTGCCGAGATTATTGGCTGTGAAACTGTTGTTCACGCTACAAGTCAATTCACTAACCATCTAACTGCGACTGATGCCCAGTTTGTCAAGATTCTGGGGTGTAAATTTCATTCACTTCATACTGCTTCAAGCACATCCGGTATTGTTGTTGACGGTTGCGACGACTTGGAAATCGGCTGGTGTGATGTTATGGGCCATTTCGGAGAACACGCTCTCGACAACACCACTCCCGCTTCTTGCGACGAGATTCTTAGAGCCAATATCCACGACAGTATGTTTATGAACAACAGCACCACAGCAGGTGATCTGGCGGTTGAGTTGGATGCGGCTGCGACCGGATGGTTTTCAAGGAATATGCTTTCTGGTGGGCTGGCGACTACTGCGGCTAATTACGATATCGGCAATATGTCGTCTATGGAAAGCTACATCGTCGATGATGCTGGTGTAGATGTTCATGGTATCGTCTTAGGAACAGCGGCTGTATAAAGTGACTAAAAGAACAGTTCGGGATAAGTAAGAGATGCAGACTGCCCTCTCCGGAGGGCTTTTTGCTATAAGGAGAAGCATATGAGAATTAAAGAATTTGATTTTGATATAGATGATGCCGACGATAACGGACTGTTTACTGTTCAAGCGGTCGCTGGTGCGGGGGCGCTAACCTTAGACGGAGCCTTGATATCTGGCGGGACATATACATCTGCCGATGGTCTGGCACATAGAATAGACCAAATAACAGCAGGTAACGATGCCGGAATTACGTTCACATACGTAGGCACAGACGCAAACGGCGAGGCATTAACTGAGGTTCTTGCCGGTGGCGCAGGAACGCCAAGCACTGAGACCACCACAGGGTATTTTAAAACAATAACCAGTATAACAGCATCAGGAGCGGCGGCAGGCAATGTCACTATCGGCACGACCGATGAAGTTGCAAGCAAGACAATACCAATAGACGCATACAGCTCTAATGGTGCCATGATAGGAGTTAATGTCACAGGAACGGTAAATTACACAGTTCAGCAGGCGACAAACAATGTCTTGGCAGCCGGGACAACTCCAAACTGGATTGCTGTAACAGCATTGTCAGCTAAAACAACAGATTTACAATCTGTATGCGACCTTGGGGTGACAGCTGTGAGAATGGTGGTAAATAGCTACACCAATAGCGCTGAATTGCAGATGAACGTCAATCAATCAAGTGGATGCTAACCAATGGTAACTTATTCCAAGCGATATATACCAGGGGATAGGTTGGTTGAATGTGACATTTGCGGGTTTGACTATCGTTTTACACAAATGAGGAAAGGCAAGGCTAAAGGGCAAAAAGGTTTTAAAGTATGCCCAGACTGTTTTGATGACCCTCATCCTCTCGACACAAAGCCAGAGTTAAGAAGTAAAAGCAAACTACCAGAGGTCGAGTAATGAAAAAAATGTTGTTGTTATTGCTGTTACTATTGTGGCCTATCAATGCGATTGCCGATACCACAAATATTGTCGCAGCTACAAAATTTATAGACCCACACAACTCTACCACAACTGCGTTAGGCGCAGGGGAGACATATACCGGTGAGTGGGTAAACACTGAAATCTTTAGTTCGTTTATAGTGACGTTTAAATCGGATGTGCAGGGAGACCTTTACGTAGAAAGATCAGCAGACGGAGTAAATGTCGGTAAGTCTGTATTGGTCACAGATGTTGTTGAACTTAATGTCGGCCAAAGGTTTAGCGATTCTCCAAGCGCAAAATATCTACGGTTAAAGTATGTAAACGGTAGCGATGCCCAAACTGTTATGCGACTCAGGCTAATTCTTAGCCCTGTACCAACAGGTGCTTCATACCAGCAGCTAAAAATGGTACAAAACGACGACACTATGGCCATGAATACCATATCAAACATTTCAGGGGCAAAAGAAGACGGCACATATGCCCTTGTCCCTATCGACACAGACAAAAGGCTTTTAGTAAATTCAGAACCATCGACATACGGATATGCGCAAGGGAGTGTATTAAATCATTTTGCGTTGGATAAATTCGGGTCTAATCAAGACACCAACACCACATTTGAAATAGTCAGCGATCTTGGAACCGCAGTCCCTACAGGCTATCCATATCTAACGACAGCAGAAGCGCTAAAGGTATCTAGCTTGGATGTTGACGATCAAGGGCTATTGCAGGACTCAGGCACGGCAACTGGCGGGAGTACCACCACTCTAGTTGATACAGCAGGGGATTTTGTCAATGACGGTGTGGCAGTCGGAGATTTTCTTATAAATGATACTCAATCTATACATGGGGTTATAACGGCAGTTGACGCAACTACTATAACTGTTGAAAAAATGCACGACGTTATGGCAAGAGAGAGCGATGGTTCTGGAGTGGCGTATTCAAATGCATCAGGTGACACATATAGGGTGGCTAATGCTAACGATACCGGCGCAGCCGTTGTGTCTATAACCGGCATAGCTACTCCCGGTGGGGTGTGGACACAAACGACTGAACACATAATCCTCAACGGGACTACAGATGTGACGACAACCACAAGTTTTTTAAGAATATGGAGAGCACAGGTGCATCTAGCCGGATCATCAAAATGGAACGAAGGAAACATTTTGGTAGAGAAAAACGACAGCGCTACAGCGCTATTACAAATAACAGCGACTAGGAACCAGACGCTTACCGCACAATGGACAGTCCCAGACAACTATACATTTTACATGAACTACTGGTCTAACGGCGAATCATCAAATAAAGGGAGCCAGTTCGTCCTCCTGGCCCGACCATTTGGCGAAACATTCCAGACAAAAGATATAATGCACCTATTAGGCACATCAGTCACAAAGCCATACCAACAACCAAAGACATTTCGTGCGAGAACAGATATTGAGGTTAGGGTTTTAAGCGGCCAAGCAGCAGGGCAGGTAGATAGCGGTTTCGGCGGGTGGTATCAGACTAACTAGAGGGATACAATGGCAATACCAATAGCTCAAACATCAGCAAAAATAGCACTAGAGGGACTTAAAAAGGTAGGGATATCCTCACCTACAGCAGAACAACAAACAAGAGCGGAGGAAGTCTTTTTAAGGGAAATACTAGGGGATATATGCACCTCTCCTGGAAGGTCGTTTAATAACAGGTTAAAGTCGCTGCAATCAGTTTCGACACAAATCTCCACTGTAGGGTTAAGTAAATATTCAGTCCCAACAGATTTTGACGAAGAAATATCTATAACAATCCTCGACGGCACCCACACAGGTACAGCAACAGCCGGTGGTGCATCAACAATCACCCTTGCCGCCGCAGAAGATGCCACAGAAGAAGAGGCGGAGGGGAATTATATACTCATAACGTCTGGAACCGGTTCTGCGCAGTTAAGACAAATCACAGATTACAACACAACAACCCTTGTTGTAACGGTAGATACAGCATGGACAACAACTCCTGACGCAACAAGTGTGTATTTAATAGTTGATGAAGCACACGAACTGGAAGACGAATCAATTATTGGATTTTCTGGCATTGGCACCGATTTTTCAAAAGGTCTACCGTCAAGCTACAACAAAGTTTCAGAAGCAGGGGCAGAGTATTTTATCCTGGACAAGCCCACCGATAAAGCAACTTACGGGATAATGACGAGATATTACGCTGAAATAACCAAAGTTGACGAAGACTCCGACACAATGGCCAGGATAAACAGACTTTGGTATAACGTGCTAGTCAACGGAGTTGCAGCAAAGGTAGCGGAAGACGAGGATGATAGTAAGTACCAAGTTTATAAATCTGAATACGAACGGCTGAAAGTAAACCTTTTGGCCAAAGAGACTCCTTACGGGGTTGAATTTGACGGGTTCACCGTATGAGCTATACAGGACAGACACACCAAATACCATGTAACGCTGGTGGTTTAAACGACACACCTAACCAGGAGTTGATGGATGCCTCAGCAATGGTGGATGGCTCTAAGAACATAAACCTTACAAACGGCGGAAGGCAAAAACGTGGCGGAACAATAAAGATTAACTCTGACCCGTTTGGACAAACAGCCCTCTCTATATCGGCGGCTGACCACACAGCCAATCCAGATACAATAACATTAAATTCATCATATGGCGATAGAACTGCATTTTTCACAGCGACAACAGTTATAACAATTGCAGGAAGCACCGCGAATGATGGTCAATATACTGTAGGATCGTCGTCTTTTAACGGTACGAATACAATTCTAGTTCTTGATGAAGCCTTGACCGATTCTACCGGCGACGGCACGGCCATACAATATAACACACCTCCAGAGATAAACGGACTATATGACTTTATGCCAGCTGGTGCCGCTGCACATATAGTCTCATCTGATGACCTTGGGCATTTATGGGACGGTGCAAGCTCTATAATTCATGCCGACTTTTCAGTAGACAGATACACATCGTTTGAACAATTTAACGATACTCTTTATGTTTGTAATGGCAAAGATATTCCGCAAACTTGGGATGGTTCTGCCTCTTCGACCTCAGACATAGGGGTTGCCGGGATAACAGCACCAACAGCTCTAACAGCGGCCACATCCGGCACAGGTTCTGGCATCCTACTAGACGCTCCAGCTAATTATTATTACAAAGTAACATTTGTTAACGCACATGGCGAAACAGCGGCTGGTACTGCATCAGCAGTTTTGGCAACCATATCAACCGACGATCAAGTTGACCTCACAGAAATACCAGTAGGCGGAAGTGGTGTTACTGCTAGAAAAATATATAGAACAGAAGGCGGAGGGGCGACCTACAAGCTTTTAACAACTCTGTCTGACAATACGACCACCACATTCACAGATAATGTAGCTGACGGCTCTTTAGGAGCAACAGCACCGTCAACCAGCGATGCCTCGTCACTGCCTACCGATTGGTCTGGGACTAATTACCCACAACAATGCATAAAGCACGGTCGTGGCAACTCACAAAGAATGTGGTACATAGGATGCCCTTCAACTCCATATACGGTATATGTAAGCCCTAATAACTTGCCGGAAGATTTAGATGATGCCTCTGTAGCAACGTTTAAGATAGATACTGGCGATGGATTCGGGCTAACCGGGGCGGTTGAGATGAACGATAAACTCTTTTGCTTTGGTAAAAGAAGAGCCTACGTCATAGACGATGCAGACACCAACACATCTAATTGGGGATATGTGCAAGCACCTTGGGAAGGCGGGGTTGCACATTTCAGGTTAATTGTAAAAACTCCTAACGATGTCCTTTGCATGACTGATGAAGGCGATATTTACTCAGTTAACGCAGCCCAGCAATATGGAGACTACAAACAAGCCTCGGTAGTAAGGCCGTCATACATCCATAAATGGATACAAGACAATGTAAGACTTTCGTATATAAACAGGTTTCACGGCATCTATGATCCTGTTTTAAGGGCAGTAAAATACTTTATAGTCAGAACAGGACAAACAAAGGTAGACACGGCTTTAGTTTACTTCTTAGACCGTGGAGCAAAAGACGGTTGGATGATCCACGATAACCAAACAGATCAAGCCGGAAATTACACAAACCCATCTGGGTATAAAGCCTGTAGCTCTGCCTTAATAAGGGTTGGGGCAGGCCAATATCAAGTCTACACTGGAGATTTTACCGGCACCGTGTGGAGCCTTGAAAATACCGCTAAGTCAGATAACGCACTTGCATATTATTCCGGGTTTAAAACACCTCTAAACGGGCTTACTGATAATAGAAGCCAGAAGAACTTTAAAAGAGGATTCCTGGTAATAGATCCTCAAGGCACAGAGAAAATAACAATAATCCCTACAATAGACAGCAACACAATGTCTAAGCGTAGCATAACCGCACAAACTGGCGTGAAAAATTACGAGTTTAAACTAGGCAATAACGGCAAGAGAATACAGTACGAAATATACAACGCTACAGCCGGGGAAGATTTTTTTATATCACAAATACTTACTGACTTAAAACCTCTAGGCAATGAACCTGAGTAATGGCTAAAATAACCGCAAAATATAAGATGGATTCGTCAACTGATACAATAACATTGTATTTGGCTGACGGAACCGATTCTACATTAACCAATCTTGCTGCATTAATAGAAGCAGGAGTTGTGGAGTCTTATACAGGCACGGTTGATGGCGCAAGTTACACAGGGTATAAGTTTATAGACCAAATTGTAGTAAACGAAGGAATAGCAGACGAGCTTATTACCACAGCAAAAATAGCAGACCTGGCCATAAGTACCGACAAGTTAAAAGACCTACTTATAACTGCTGGCAAAATAGCAGCCGGTCAAATAGACTGGTCTACCCATATGTCCGGGGCGGCAAGCCAGCCGGAAGACTACGCAAGCGATAATAGAACCTCAATTCCATCTACAGTGCAATTAGACGGGACAGGGACGGCTCTTTCCTCCATAGACACCGCAGCGACAAACTTTAACAATAGAAACGATAGAGATGCAACTGCAATAACAAGCCCTGTCATAGCGGCTGACGGAACCGCAATAGACCATGTAGCCAATACAGATGGTTCGTGTGATATAAGTTTTGAATGGACGTGGGCCGGGGCCAACGAGGATATTGATGGGTTCATAGTATTTTTAAGAAACTCTACTTCAAGTGCATCCTACAACTTTGGAACAACTGTAGCAGAAGAACAAGCTTGGTCAATTCCGGCAGTGAAAAGAGCGTTTATCTTCTATGGTATGGCAATAAATAAATACTATACCTTTGGTGTCCAAGCATACCGACACGTAGACCCAGATATAAACGCAGCAGAAATAATTAAATCATCACTTATCCAATGTTCTTTAGCCGCAGAAGACCCATATAGACCGGCCTCTAACGCTACCTTTGCTGGAGATATAACCGGCACATTGAACGGTTCAGCGTTTGGGGCGCTTGCATCTGAGAGCGTAGTAACCGCCGATTTCGTGGGCGCTGGGATGATAGCAGTAGGCACAGCCGCAATAGCAGCAGGAGCTATCGCCACAGTGCATATAGGCAACGCCCAGATCACCAATGCACTTATAGATAATTTAGCCGTAAACGACGCAAAAATAGCAGACCTAAGTGCCAATAAAATAAACGCTGGCACCTTATCAGCGGCAAGAATAGCAGCTGGCTCCCTGGATGCCTCTAAAATAACCACAGACACAATAACTGCTACTCAGATATCTGGGACACAACTTGACGTTTTAGCATCTAATATGGGCACCTTAAGCGTTGATGAGACTCTTACTGTAGCCTCCGGTGGTGTTTTCAAATCTGGCATGACGGCTGCGGCCACAGGGTCTGGCTATTGGATCGACAATAGTGGCGGCACAGCACGAGCATATTTAGGAACCGGGGCAGCTGGCACAATGACTACTGGTCTATCTGTTGTCGGCTCTACTACAACAGTGTTTGGTGATTTAATCGCAACCGGCAATGTTAATGCGAACGGCATTACCAAAACATCAGCAAGCCAAACTGATACTGCTTCCCAATTATCAACTGATACCAATTTTCAATCAGTCACTACGTCGGGGCTAGACACATCATCCCCGGTTTTAGTGCTGGCCAGTTTTTATTTTACGGCTAGGACAACCCCAAGCACAGCGTTAAGCCTAAACATATATATACGCAAAAACACCACCGACGAGCTACTGCTTGGAAGCCTTACATACGCCTCTGGCCCTGGTTGGGCTGGGCTGGCTCCGATAATAAGGGTGACTGGGATGTGGTGGGACACATCAGCTGGAAGCGCCACGCCAAGTTATCATATAAGGGCATCTGGCACATGGGATAGCGGTACAATAACCGTTGACGACAGAATAATTATAGCCATGCAGACAAAGCGATGAGCGACATTACAATTTACAATTCAATTACAGGTGAGATTCATTCTACCGTTTCAGATACAGGTAGTTTAGACCAATATCCTATCGACCCATGGTACGGAAAAGTCGAAGGCAGGTACTCCGGCAAGACATATTATATCAACACAGAGCTTGCTATTCATTCGCCCAACATGAAAAGCGAAAGCCCTGCGACCTCAAGCGGCAACACAATAAGCAACTTGCACATTCCGGCAACTATAGTTTGCGATGAATTAAATATTTTAGAAGAAATAACAGATGGAACCGCCACAATAAATACTGACACGCCAGGTACATATTTATTCACGGTAAAATCAGTGCCGCATTTTGACAAAGTGTTGGAGGTTATTATATGACGGTAATATCGGTTGTCGCTCCTGAAAAAACAAAAGATAAAAAATCGCTTGAAGGTGATACATTTTACCAGACCTTCATGTCGCTACCAGTTGATGACGCAGTTGTATATTTCGCAAATCTTGACAAGAAAGATCAAGACGGGATTATAGCAAAATCATTAATAAACCTAATGAGAAAATGATAAGACCGATAATTGAAACTGACATAGCATCTTTATTTGAATTAGGTCTTGAAAAACACCAGGAGTCAGATTCAAACGATTTAACGCTGTCGGCTGATAAGTTTATAAACTTGTGTTGGCAAATAATGGGAAGCCCTTACAAACTTGGTATCGTTAACGAAGAAAACGGGATATTGACCGGGATGTTGTTCGCCGACATTACAAGCCCACAATGGTCAACAGATATTATAGCAGAAGAATATGTGTTTATCGTATCTAAAGCACATAGAGGCGGTTCATCAGCGGCTAGGCTGATTAAATATTACACAGAATGGGCAAAACGCCACAATGTTAAAAAGATATACCTGAGTGCTAATTCAGGGCATAAAACAGAAAAACTTGCCAGCTTTTACGAAAGAAAAGGGTTCAGGATGCAAGGTTATAATTTTGTAATGGAGGTATGATATGGGATGCTTTGGCGGTGGTGGAGATGTAAATGTTCCTGGCCCAACGGCAGAAGAGATAGAACTGCAAAAAATGCAGGTGGAGCAGCTAAAGAAACAAAACGCTCTTTCAGAACAGTTCCAGCCCTTTATTCTTGAATCGTTAGGATTCCAGATAGAAGACGATGGGACGGTTACAAAGCTGGAAAAAGAACCAGATGAATTAGCACAACTATATGAACAGAGGCAATTGCAAGCCCTTAAGGGTGAGTTGCCGATAAGCCCAGCGATGGAAAAAGAATTAGCTGGCCAGCAATCAGCCTTACAGGAAAACCTTGCAACACGACTTGGCCCTGATTGGTCGCAGACAACCGCAGGGCAGCAGTCAATGAGCGAGTTTCAGAAAAGAGCAGAGTTGCTAAGAGAAGAAGCCCGAAGGGGTCAAATAACTACTGGAGAAGGTTTGCTTGAAAGCAGGCTAGGATTCTTGCAGGGTACCCAGCAACAAGGGCTAAGTAATCTTGGAGCGTTTGCCTCTCCAACAAGTTCGGGTGCATATCAAAGTGCGCTGCAACCATACCAGATGCAGAGGCAGATGCAATTCGGCGCAGAACAGATAAACGCCCAAAACCAAAGCGGCTTGTTAAGCGGCTTGATGGGCATGGTTGGCACAGGTGTCGGATCATATATGGGAGCTGGCGGAAAGTTCGGGATGGGTAGCTAAATATGGCACTAGCAAAAATGAATATATTGAGTCATTTAATGAACTCACAAATGTTTGCGAACCTGCCGCCAGAAGAACGGGCTAAGTTGCTGGATAGTTTAGACTCTATGGACGACAACACAGCGCAAACTATGGCGGTATCGCTACCAGACCAACCATACCGGCAGGCCAATCCGCAACAACGTCAACAGAACCAAGGGAGCCTACAGGAATTTGCGCAGGATAGGATCAAAAGCAAATTACAAGATAAAGGCATGGAGATGTTGAAGCAGAAGATGGGCGGTGGAGAAGCAGCACAAACCGGACAAACTGGTGGCACTGCCCCTACAAGTGGTGGCTTTCATATGAGTGGTCAGACTGGCGGCATAGTAGGTGCGGCAATAATAGCGCAAGCAATGATGGCTGAGTCCACCAGAAAAAGCGGCAGGAATGAGGGCGGGGTGTTACAGGGTAAATTCGCCAATGATCCGTGGCAGGGATATGTAAGCGAGAAACTTGGCCTTGGTTTAACCCCTGGCGAAGAGTTCGACAAAGACCCAAGCCTCGGAAACTTTGCAGCCGCGTCACATCAATGGGCATATCCTGGACAGAGTATGCTATCTGAATTTGGCACAAAACATTTGGGCAGCACAGCGGGAGCTATTATAGACCCTGTGGGAAGTCTATTAAAAAAACTATAGGTGTAAAACATGGCTACCGATCCATATACCGCATTAACACAAGGATTTCTCCAAGGGTTTTCTACTGCTAAAGAGTCAAGGCGAAGTGACGAAGACCGGAAAATGAAACTTGAGCTTTTCCAGATGGAAAAAGAAAAGAATAAGGCGGCAATAGCAGCACAACAAGCGGCATTAGAGAAAGATAAATTCAACCGTGCCGTTAAAATAGGAGATACATTATCGACTACGTTTTCAGATAAGTCCCTTCCAGTTGAAGTAAGACAGCAAGCCTATGATGGATATGGCAAAATAATGAACCCGTATCTTGGCGCAGCGGCTATGCCTACGCTTGATTTCCAGGCAATAGACCAGGAAGGTAAAAAGATTTTAGACGGTGTATTAAATGATATTTCACAAGTGAACACTCTTGTCGCAACTGGCCAAATGAACCCAGTACAGGGGCAAGAACATATCATGCAAATAAAGAAAAGAGCAGAAAGACTTGCCGATGAAAAAAAGATTAAAACATACTCAGGCGCAATAGAAGAAGTAGGGAAAACCATAAAAAGCGAAGTCGATTTTGCTCAAGAGATACGCAAAGAAGAAGAGCTAAAGAAAAGAGGTCTTGGCAGATACGACCCAGAAGGTGCAGAGCAAATAAAAGACCCGGCTAGTGTTATGGAGTTTAAGTTCTTTAAGAAACTGTCAGGAGAAGACCAGACTCAATTTCTAAACCTGCAAAGAGCTGGTAAGGTTGTAGACCTTGGTGACAGAATAGGTGTAGTAGACCCAAGTGACCCCACAAAAATAGCAGCTTCATTCCAAAAAGACTTACCTCCCGAAAGAGAACCTAGCAATGTAGCGGCA
>Ga0224507_10000039_pt1 | contig 48491 bp, 60 predicted proteins | sample SF_Jan12_sed_USG_3_FD_170159 | JGI IMG/M metagenome (GOLD analysis project Ga0224507, IMG submission 170159) | Sediment microbial communities from San Francisco Bay, California, United States - SF_Jan12_sed_USGS_13 | ecosystem: Environmental > Aquatic > Marine > Sediment | place: USA... | reverse complement strand
AGAAACTGTTACAAAAGCAACACCTGAAACTGTTACAGAAGCAACACCTGAAACTGTTACAGAAGCAACACCTGAAACTGTTACAGAAGCAACACCTGAAGAAAAGACAATAGAATAATCAATTAAATATTAATTTTATAATTTCCAACTAGATTAGAATGATTGTTGTAAAACTAATAGGTGGTGCTAAAAAATCTTTTCTAAAGGAAACTTTACAAATTGACAAATCAGATATTTCTGTTCAAGAATTATTGAAACTGTTGTTAGAACTAAAACCTGTTGATTCCCCACAGCTGGATATTGAAAATATCCTAATCGCAATAAATGGTGTAGATTCATCTGCCATGGATGGTAAATCTACAATGATAAAAAATAATGATCTTGTAAGTATAATTCCAGTTATTCATGGAGGTACATCAAAAAAATTCACTTTTCAAATATTTTCAAAACAAATTCAAGTAATTGAAATAAAAGGTCAAACAACAATTGACGTAAAATTTATTGATGATTTAAGAAAAAAATACCCAAAAATTCAACTTCAAGCTATTTCAAGTAGCTTTATTATGAATCCGTATCATTTGAAACAAATCTTATCTCTATCTTTTGAATCTAAAAAAAACAATATCTTACTTTCAAATAAACTTGAGACTGATATTTTGATGCGATTTGCATTGACAAACCAAATATCTGATGCAATAATGACAGTTGGAATAAAACCTAAATCCAATTTTATTTTGATATCTATTGGAAATAAAAAATTTTTAAATTCATTATATGCAGATCTCTCATCAATATCTGTAGATTTATTTGTTAAAAAAAATGATTCGTTCCTCAAAAAACATTTCAAAATTACTAAAAAACAACTTGATGTTGTTCACTCTAAAAATCCCCTAGAAGATATTTTGATAGAAAAAGCGGCAACTCTATTCTGACATACTACGTTTAGTTTTTTCAACACTTAGTATGTCTGTTGTTTTTAATATAGAAATTCCTGTCTTATTTCCTAATATTTCAATTAAAATAATTTTATCTGGAAATTCAAGTGATACTTTATTTTTTATTTTATTTGCAATTTTTGAAATAATTTCTTGGCTGGATATCTCCGAATTTCTTTTTTCTATTGAAATTCTATAGGTTTCTGTATCTAAAATTTGCTTTGAATCTTCAGTGATTATTTTTTCTATTTCTTCAATTTTTGTCTCAACAATTCTCTGAATTGGTATGACCCTTAAACAATATCTGATGCTCCATGGTTCATCAAGGAGCATTTCTTTCATTTTCTTTACTACGTCTACAGGATCAAGTTTTGTTTCGGCAATCAAAATTCCTGACATATTTGTAATTATGATATTTGCATCCAAATCCCCATATCCTTCTAAAATGTCTCTTAATTCTTCTTCAGTTTCTGATTCAAGATGTCTGGCACATGTTACTATCAAATTCATACTTCTAAAATCTCCTCTCTGGTCAAAGAACCTTCTCGAATAATTCTGATCTTTTTATTTTCTATTTCAATTATTGTTGATTCTGCTTTACTCTTAATTTCCCCCCCATCAACAAAAATATCGTAATCTTGTATATTTTCAAAACATTCATCAGGATTTGTAAATGATGGATGTCCTGAAATATTTGCACTTGTGCCCACTAGAAAATTACATCTCTTCAATATCTCTAAAGTGCATTTATGATTTGGAACTCTGATAGCAATTTTGTCATCTAAAAATAATGATTTCTTCAATTTTTCATCTATTAATTTTAAAATTATTGTAAGTGATCCTGGCCAAAATTTTTCAATAATTTTTTCTGTAAATTCATCTAAAAATACTATTTTTTTTGCAATCTCTGCTGAATAAACTAAAACTGGTAATGGTTTAGTTCTATCTCTAGATTTTACATCATAAATTTTTTTTACTGCTTCTTTGTTATAGGGATTACATCCTATTCCATAGACAGTATCGGTTGGATAAATTGCAATCCCTCCACGATTGATTATTTCCGATGCTTTTTCAATTCCTTCTTGATCACATTTTACTTTCATATCTAATTCCATTTTTTTTGTTTAATTATCATTTACTTTTGAATACGTTTTTAATAGTATGATATCGCTTTTGTGAGATATGTCTAATCCTTCTGATTATGAAGATACAGAATTTGAAGATGATTTTGATGATAAATTTGACGAAGTAGAATTTTAAATATTTAATCCAAAATTATCTGCAAAATTTGTAAATGTCTTATATGCTTGAAGAAAGTCTCTACCTGTTTGACTAATTCTGTATTTGTTTGACCCTTGAGATTCTATTTGTTCTAGAAGTCCTTGTGATACTAGAGTTTTTAGAATTCTCGAAATTCTTGAATGTGAAATATTTGCTTTTCTAATAAGATATGTTACTGTTGCACCATCTTCATCTCGCAGATCATCTCTAGTTGTTGATAAAATATCGCCAATAATTTTCATATGTGTTCTATATTCAGCCATTTCCTCAATATGATATCTTTTTAATTTCTATGAGAGCACGTTGATATTTTCCAATATACTAAAAAGATAAAAGAATTTGACAATTTTTTAATTCCTATTTTTTGAGCCTATACCTGAATTATTCAAAACTATCATCAAATTTTATCTTAGTTAATGGGACTTTGCTTACCGGAATGAATAATGCTACTAATCCTCCAATTTTGATTGTCATTGATGCTGTGTATAATATTGATTCTGGAAATACAAAAGAATACCATCCTAAAAATTCACCCAATGCTAAAAGTCCCAATCCGACACCAACTGAAATAGCTCCTTTATTCTTATTTTCAAAATATGATAACATAGTTTCAATTGCACCATATACTAACAAAATGAATGAGACAGATCTGAAAATATGCTCTAATTGGACTGAAGAAACTAAGAATAATGGTAAAATTCCAACTGATCTAAAATAACTTGATTTTGGAAAAAATGATTTTATGCTATGAGAAAATGCAATGAAAAAATACCCTATTGTTTGAATTGCAATCCCTAATGTTTGTACCCATCTTTCTATGTTTCCAGACTTTATTACAAAGTCTTCTACCGTATAACCTATCCATATTACAAAAAATCCTAAACTGATTGACAAAAATGCAATTGATAATCTGAACAATGTTGGACTTCCAGTATTCCTAAATCCTATTATTGACATCACCCCAATTGCCAATCCTACCAAGAATCCTACAAGATTAAGTATATTTTCTAATAAAAATTCCAATTGATCTCTAGAAGATCTTTGAACTAATTATTTCAATCTGATGAATGATTTCACCATGTTGTTAATCCCATTCATCTAATGATCCTGAAGTATGACCCTCTGTACTTCCAGTATAATCTCCAAGAATATCTGAATATTTCGATTCGTTGTGTGCAATAAATTTAACATATTCTCCATAACTCATATCAAAATCACATGAACCACACTTTACAACAGAAAAATCCATTGCCAATTCTGCATCTTCTTTACATTTTGGGCATTTTATCTTCATAATGACTTTGGTCTTTGTCAATTATTATTACTTTAGATTCAAAAAAAGATAAAAGGAGTTCAATATTGATTATTTCTATGAGTCGCATCTGCACTAAATGTAAAAATGCTATTCCTGATACTGAACAACTAGGTCCTGTAGCTGAAAAATATCCTACATGTAACAAATGTTGGGCAGAATGGAAAGAATATCAGATTATGGTGATGAATGAAATGAAATTGGATATGTCAATGCTTGATCATAGGAAATTGCTGAAAAAACATGAAAAGATCTTTGTAGGTGTGTTATCTCCTGAAGGAGAAGTTATAGATTACACAAATGAAGATAATAGAAAACCTGATGAGCCTACAGATGTCTAAAATTTCAAGTGTTTTTTAGCATTATCTGGTACCACTAACATAACCTTTCTTTTTGAATTTTCATCCAAACCATCAATTATTCTTTTTACTGTATTGGCAAGGATTTCTTTTTCATTTTCTTCTAATGTCAAAAATACTTCTAAAATTCCATCTAAATTAAAGGAAATTAATTTTTGAGGTGACTTGGAAACTTCTATTATATATGCTGAGAATAATCCTTCTCTTTGTTCTTCTGAAAGTGTTGTTAAAATTTTGAGCCATGTTCTAAAAAGCTTTGAAAAATTTGGAAATGGGATGGTTGGGCCTGCTTCTAATGCATTGTTTATCACTTCTTTTTGATCTGGTTTAGATAAGGAAAAAAATTCCATCATTCTTTTTTTAAGAATTGGATTTCTTAGAAAATCTGGAAGGTTAGCTAAATTGATTATGATATTTCCCGCAAAATTTTCTCCTGCCATCAATCTTGATCAATTATTACTGAATATAAAATCATGTGGTAATACTTTAGCTTAAATAAACGAAATAGAAGTTGAATTACATGACCTCAACTGTAGTCGTTGGTGGATTTTTCGGCGATGAAGGCAAAGGTAAAATTATTTCTTATTTGGCAATTAAAGATAATCCTACAATAATAGTTCGTGGTGGAGCTGGCCCTAATGCTGGCCATACTATTAGAGATGGTAATAAAGTGTATAAAGTAAGAATGCTTCCAAGTGGATTTTTGAATAAAAATGCTAAAGTGATGATTGGACCTGGAGTTGTTATTAATCCCGAAGTTCTTAAAAAAGAAATTAGTGATTTTGAAGTTTCAGGACGGGTATTAATTGATAAACAATGTGGAATTATTGAGAAAACTCATCTAGTTAGAGATTCAAAGGGAGAATTAAAAGATAAAATTGGTAGCACTGGTTCAGGAACAGGACCGGCTAATGCTGATCGAGCCATGAGAATTTTGAATCTTGCAAAAGATTTTGATTCCCTATCTTCTCTCATCACTGATGTTCCTCAAGAAATCAATAATGCGTTATCAAAAAACGAGCATGTATTGGTAGAGGGAACCCAAGGAACTTTTCTTTCTTTATGGCATGGAACTTATCCATTTGTAACCTCAAAGGATGTTACTGCTTCTGGTATTTGTGCGGATATTGGCCTTGGACCTACAAAAGTCGATGAGGTAATTGTTGTTTTCAAATCATATGTTACGCGTGTAGGTACTGGCCCTCTTGAAAAAGAATTGTCTCTAGAAGAAGCAGAAAAAAAAGGATGGTCTGAGTTTGGCACTGTTACAGGTCGCCAAAGAAGGGCTGCAGATTTTGATTTTGATTTAGCCAGGCGTGCAATTATGCTTAATGGAGCAACACAAATTTCTATTACAAAATTAGACGTACTATTTTTAGACTGTGCAGGGAAAACTTCCTTTGATGAATTATCTGAAGATGCAAAATTATTTATCAAAAATATTGAAAATGAATTAAACACGCCTGTAACAATTATTGGAACAGGTCCAAACATTAATGATGTTATTGATAGAAGAAATTAGGCTCCATAATTTTGGATAAGTTTAATTTGATAATGTACAGCAAACATCTGTGGATAAATTACAAACCGCTACTGTTGATAGATTACCACGCTATATTCAAGTATATTCAACTTTAGAATTTACTAGGCTCGTTTGTGCACTTGAGCGTGCACCACGTGTATCTTTTTTACATGATCATAATGGGAGAAAAATTTTATCAGTACAGATGGATATTCTAAAAGACAAACCCATTGTCTATTATACTCCTTTAGAACATAATGGACATTATCTTTGTTATGGACTAAAAGGTGGAAAAGAGAATTCTGAAATTGTAGATACCACTTCTGATGCAAGCAAGATTTATTCTCCTATTGTTAGAATCAAATCTCTTCCAAAGTCTTTACAACCCGGAAATGGAACTCTTGATAGGTATCAGCCCATTGAATTAGAAGACATGTCCAGTCTTGCAAAACTTACTTGGGGTTTTGAAGAAACTCCTTTTCCTCTATTTTTGTTTCCATGTGGAGATAAATGGTTAATTGGAGTTTTTATGAATTTCAATGATGAAGGAACTTCTTACTTCTGTCATGTGGTATTAAGTTCTGATCCTAAAAAACCATTTCTAAAATTTTCAACAACAAATGGAACCTTGCCAACCTTTGTAGAGAACCCTTCAGAGCATGGTTACTCCTATATCAAAATTATAAAATTAAAAGACACTCATCCTTTAGTTGACTATGGCCACCTTCAAAACTAGACTTTCCAAGATCGCAAAAACCAATGGAAAAGTAATCCTTGCAAATGATTATGATTATTCTGTAAAAAATCTAGAAACAAAAACCATTCAAAACATACAAAAATTACATCCTTACCTATGTGGGATCAAGCTAAATTTTCATTTACTTTTACCACTTGGTTCTAAAGAGATTCTCAAAATTAATAAAACATCTCATAGATATGGCTTACAAACTATTGCTGATATCAAACTGAATGATATTGGAAACACAAATCGTGTTACTACTGAACATCTTTGGAATTTAGGGTTTGATGCCGTAATTGTAAATCCAATAATGGGTCTTGATAATTTAAAAAATCTGGTTAAGTCAGCTCATAAAAATGAAAAAGGTGTTATCACTTTATGTCACATGAGTGCACCTGAAGCAAAATTATCTTATGATATGGAGGTTAAAATGGAGAAAAAACAGCAGCTTTACCAATTATTTTTGAATTGGGCTTTAACTGCAAAGGTTGACGGAATTGTTGTTGGAGCTACTTTTCCAAACATTATAAAATATTGTTCCAAAAAAGCTGGAAAAAATTTAAACATATTTTCTCCAGGTGTTGGCACTCAAGGTGGGAGTGCAAATCAAGTAATTTCATCTGGAACTGATTATTTGATTGTAGGAAGGACTATCCTGAATTCTAAAAATCCGCCAAGTGTAGCAAAAGAATTACAATTACAAAGTTTTGGAAAGTATCATTTGGGCTCTTGTTAGAACTGTTTTAGCATTGTCAAATGTTGTTTTTTCCATGGCTGTGTTATAATCCATCCATGTGTAGTTTTGATGTTCATGTGAAATTTCTACTTCTCTAGTTCTAGTTTCTGCCAGGAAAAATACCACTTTTTTATGAATTAATTCCCCTTGATATTGAAAATTATATTCAATCCACTCTTCAAAATTTTCTATAAATACTATATCTGTTATCCCAGTTTCTTCTTTTGTTTCTCTGATAGCAGTTTTATGTGTTGTTTCATTTTCTTCCATTTTTCCTTTTACAAAATCCCAATGTCCTGATGGATAATGTAATAATAAAAATAAAATTTTTGAAGCTTCTTTTCTAAATATTACTATTCCTGCTGATGTTTCTTCGATCATTTTCCTAATCTCCTTTTTCTTTCTTGAAAAGTTCTAATTGCTCTCATCAAATCAATTTTTCTAAACTCTGGCCAAAAAATATCCATAAAAACTAATTCACTGTATGCACTTTGCCACATGAGAAATCCACTTAATCGTTGTTCTCCTGACGTCCTCAATATCATATCTGGGGATGATTGTGGCAAATGAGAGGTGTAAAGATTTGATTCTATTTCTTTTTTATTTATGTCTTGAATATCCAAAGATCCATCTTTTATTTTTTCTCCTATTTTTTTAACAGCATCTAATAATTCGTATTGTCCTCCATAAGCTAATGCTATGTTCAGAAAATGATTTTCATAATTTTTTGTAGCATCATCTAATTTTTTTAGAATCTCTTTGATGGAATTCGGAAGTAGTTCAATTCTTCCAATCCCCTTAACTCTCATTTTACATCTATGAATTCTAGGATCATTGTATAATTTTTCTAGTCTCATACGAATTAACTCATAAAGATACTCTAGTTCCTCATCTTTTCTATTCAAATTCTCTGCAGATAATGCATATAGTGTTACAATCTTAATGTCAAATTCTTCACACCAATCAAGAAGATTTTCAACCGCATCAGCCCCTTTCCAATGACCTTTTTTTGGCATTGTTAGGTGTCTTTTTGCCCATCTCCTATTCCCATCTAAAATTAAAGCAACGTGATTTGGAATGTCTCCATTCTGAATTTCCTTTTCCAATTTTTTACCGTAGATCCTGTAAAGTCCTGATAATTGAAAAATCCCTTCTTTTATCTTGCTAATGCCTAGTCACCACTTCATTAGTAAGCCATTGAAGATATCAGTGTTATTAAGAAATCTCATTTTAAAGATACAACATGTTTTAATTTAATCTGAAATCATTTCTTGATCTTTATGTTTTCTATATTTTTTGAAGAGAATTGTTGCTGAAACCAAAGTTGCTGCCAATCCGCCCAACAAAGGTGGAATCAATGTAAATGAACTCTCTTCAAAAATCATTATGTTGGTAAATTGTGCTACTGTAGGATATAATGAAATTAGAACAATAATTCTCAAGCTATCGCTAATTTGTCTTGGAATTCCTCCTATCCAATTACTGAGTAATGTTCCAGCAAAAATTGCTCCCATACCAATCCATAAAATTGGTAGTGCTCCTGCTACAAACTGTCCAATAATCATCTTATTTGTAATCTTTGAAATTATTTGTGTGTCTGCTTCAATTAACTCTGAATCAACAGTACCAATTCCTGCTGGTACTGATGAAAGTATCAACAATACTCCTGCTACCATTGTAAACATTCTGATAAAACCCATGGGAGTTGGTTTTGACCAACTTGTCCATGCTCTATCTATATCAAATGCTCTAACTAAAAATGCTCCCCCCAAAATACTTACAAGAACTGCAAATATTTCTGCTGTGTAACCAAACACTGTTGCAACTCCTCCAATTAGCAAAAGAATTCCCGGAACTCCTAAAAAGAATTTTGAATATTTTGAATCATAAGCAAGCATTTTAAGATATTTTCCAAAAACTGCATAAGAATATTCTACACTTCTACTTACTTTCATTACAACACGTTGCACAGATACCACTGGTAGAACATTTTGAATTACTGGAATGACACTTTCATCATCTTCTCCATCAGAAACAATCACTGCACCGTTTGCTGAAAAATGTTCTAAGACCTTTCTTGTCTCCGAAAGAATTTTTTCATCAGCTTGCACTCCTCTGTTTTTTACTCCTGCCACAGTAATCACTTCCACTTGATATCCCTTACTGATTAAATCTTCATACGTTTTGATAGCTGCAAAAATTGAATTTGAATCTGCATCTTCAGGATCTTCTAATGCCAATCTTTGAGCTGCTTCTATACATGCGTCTCTTCCTATAACTGGCGTAGTAATTCCAGCTTTTTCTCCTATATCATTATCTCTATCAATACAAATTACAAGTAATCTATTTGCTGTAGATGCATTGACATCTTTTTCCAACTTGTCGGATTGATGAGACATTCTATTTCTATTATGAAATTACTTTTTAACGATTTCCAACAACTATGATTAGTAAAATTGGGTTTTGAGCCTAGTTCGGTCTTTGTTCTTCAGAACTCCTAGCATACTCCAAAGATTCCTTTTTCATTGAATCTATTCTTTCTATGACTTCATTAATTTCTGCATCAGTACTTCCTTTTTCAATTAAATTTGCCAATACTTTAGTTTCTCCGAGATATGAATTGAATTTCTTCATTGCATTCATATAACTAATGTAACTATCTTGCCATGCTTCTGGAGGCTTTGATGTGACAAATTCACTAATTTGAGAAGTAATTTGGGATGATGTGACTTCTGCAATTACGATATAGTCTTGAGGAGAAATTTCGCCGTTACGAAGATCTTGATATTCAATTTCCATCGATTTTTGTAATACTTCGTGGATGTTTTTCACCCCATCAAGATAATTCTCATAATCTGATACTACAAACGTAGTTTCATCTTCTTGCGGAACTAACCATAACAAAAAACTTGCACCTGTAATTGCAGCTAAAATTATAGCAGTTGTTGCAATTCCTTTTTTTGATGCCATTTTGTAATTTTATGTTTAAGGTGTTTATAATTGGTAATATTTCAAATAATTATGATTTACATACAAACATTTGAAAAAAAATGTTATTACATTACATTTAACATAAATTTTTTTATAAATTTATTACATTTGATGAATTTTTTAAGAATTTTCTCTTTTTGAAGCATTAAAAAATTTACGCGTATCTAGCCTATAGTTAAATAAATTTCACAGCCTCTTCCTAAATACCCGAATGATTGACAAATTTTAGAATGGTTCAAGCGTATTGCGTAAAATGCAGAGCAAAAAGGGATATTAAAGATCCTGTAGAAACTAAACTAAAGAATGGACGCCCAGCTGTAAAAGGTACATGTCCTACATGTGGAACTAATGTCTTCCGTATAGGAAAGATGGAATAACACAAACAACATCCACACGATTCTCTTTTTCAAAACCCATATAGGGCATTCTATACATTATTTTTTAGTGACTAAGGCAGAATATGAAAGTCTACTGAAACGCATTCAGGATAAACTGGGAGATAACAATGAAGATTCTTCGACAAGATTTGAACTTCCTGTAGTAGACGTTATGTGGGAAGGCCAAAAAACTTTTCTGCGCAATTTTTCAGAATTCCCAAAGGCCCTTCGTAGGGATCCTGACAAAGTTCTTCAATATCTCTCAAAAGAATTTGCTGTTCCTGCAGAAAGACTTGGTGATAAAGCAATGTTTGTAGGAAGACGAGCACCTGATGATTTTACAAGATTGTTCCAAATTTATGTAAAAGATTATCTTGAATGCCCTACCTGCAAAAGTCCTGACACTAAAATCCTTAAAGAAAATCGTATCTCATTTTTAATCTGTGAAGCATGTGGTGCAAAGTCAACTTTGAAGGGTAAATATGCATAATGCAATTTTCAGTACGTGTAACAGAATATCAAAAAAATATGATGCTCAATATCTGTGATGTTGAATTATTAGGAAAAAAAATTACTCAAGATGAATTAAACATACATATCAGTGAAAGCTACTATGGTGAACGATTAGTTGAGAAAGAAGAAGCAAGAGATTTACTTAAACAATCGTCAATCATTAATATGGTTGGACAGGAAACTATTTCTTTATCTATTGAACTCGGAGTCGGTTCTGAAAATGGAATTAAAAAAATTTCTGGGATTCCATTTCTTATTGTTTTTAATATGTGATATGTTAATTAATTTCATTTTTAACTCTTGTATTGTTTTTCATAAGAGAAATCTCTTTTATCTAGTATTATCAAGAACATTCATTGTACGATGATGTTAACTCTGATATAATGTCCGATGATTTGCTTTTTGATGATTTAAGCAGAAAGATTGAATCTAAGATTGATAAAAAATTAATTTTTAAATCTAAAAGAGGTGGATTGAAGGATGGATTCAAAAAAGGCAAGGTCATCAATGAAGTTTTGGATAAACCCACTGTTATGACTCTTTACAAAATGATCACAGATCATATTATTGCATATGTTAATGGAGCTATAAGTGCTGGAAAGGAATCCGTTCTTTTTTGGAGCGTTGATGAAAATGATGTAGATATTGCATTGAAAATTTATCTGGTAAGTACTTCAAATTTTAAAAAACGTGAACCATACATCTTAGGTGATCCTAGATTCTCTCATATCAAAAAAGGTACAAAAAATCTAGTTCATCTATGGGCAAAAAAGGAATTTCGAAATTTATCACAATGCTATGAATCCGGAATTCCAGTTCCAAGGCCATTATATCTTACAAAAAATATCCTTGCAATGGAGTTTATAGGTATGAATGGCTCACCATGCAAATCATTATTGTCCTCAGAAGTAAATGAAGATGATTATCTTCAGGCAATTTCCATAATCAAAGATCTTTACAATAAAGCAAAATTGGTACATGGTGATTATTCAGAATATAATATTTTTAAGACAGAAAATGGATTGGTAGTTTTTGATCTGGGGTCTGGAGTTGATCTTAGACATCCAAATTCCAAAGAATTTCTTAAAAGAGATATTAATAACATTACAAAATTCTTCCATAAAAGAGGAGTTTCTGTTGAAGATCCGGATAAATTATTTGAGGAAATTACAAAATGAGTTTTGAAAAACTAATTCGTATCCCAAATGACCGAATTGCTGTTTTAATTGGAAAGTCAGGAAATGTAAAATCAAAAATCGAAACTACATGTTATGTATCATTAGATATTGATGGAGAGACTGGAGAAGTTTTTATAAAATCTCAAAGCGATGTTGAAAAAATTCAACCCTTCAAAGCAATGGAAATTGTTACAGCTATTGGTAGAGGGTTTTCACCTGAAAATGCGATGACGTTACTCCAAGGTGAAAATGCATTACACATTATTGATCTAAGAGAATTTGCTGGAAAGTCTAATGCAAATGTTGAAAGGATAAAAGGGAGGATTATTGGAGAAGGTGGTAGAGCTAGACGAAACATGGAAAATCTTAGTGGTACTCATATCTCTGTTTATGGGAAAACTGTTTCAATAATTGGTGATTCAAGTAAATTACGATTAGCTGTAGATGCTATATCTTCTATTTCTAGTGGAAGTATGCATGGCGCGGTATATACTAAATTAGAAGCTGCAAATCGAAGAGATAAACAAGAAAAAATGAAATTATGGGAAGATCAAGATGTCTTTGATTAAAGAAAAATTCAATCAAATTTCACCTAGTGAATTTTTTTACAGTAATCGTGATTTAGCAGGTTTTAGTAATCCTACACGTTCTCTTTATACTGCTGTTAGAGAATTTGTTGAAAATGCATTGGATGCATGTGATCAAAAAGGAATTCTTCCAGATGTTCATTTAATAATTAAAGCTGTTGACCCTGAGAAATCCGATCCAAAACCATATATCTTGACTGTGAAAGATAATGGACCTGGAATAGACCCTGAGCATATTCCTCTTGCTTTTGGAACTGTATTGTATGGATCCAAATTTGGACTTAAACAAGCAAGAGGTATGTTTGGACTAGGTGCAACAATGGCAATTTTATATGGTCAAATTACCACTAACAAACCTGTTACCGTGAAGAGTTCAGTAGACGGAAAAATTCAAGATGAATTTGAATTATTACTTGATATTCAAAAGAATAAACCAGTAATTATAAAACACACTACCAAAGAAGTGTCAAAAAAAGGTCTATCTGTCAGTATTTGTTTAGAAGGTGATTATTCAAAAGCAGGAAATAAAATTAGAGATTATGTTTATGAAACTTCTTTGATTACTCCTTACGCATCAATCACTTTTGATGATCCTAAAGGAGAAAAATTTGCTCATCCCCGATTTGTGAAAAACATTCCACCACCTCCAACAATAATTAGGCCACATCCTCATGGAATTGATGTGGAGAGAATACGAAGAATGATTGTTGAATCTCAATTTGAAATACCAAATATTGATGATGTAATGATTGAAAAAGTGAGAAAAGATTTAGGTCTATCAGTAAAAAATCTTGGTTTTATGGCAATTATGGAAAAAGCAAAGAAAAAATGGAAAACACTTTCACGTCAAGTTAGAGTGGTCATTGCTTTGATGTCATTTCTAAAAATGGACTTTGAAAAACTAAACAAAATAAAAATTGAAGATATTGATATGCCTAACAAAAAATTATTTTATTGGGATTTTGGAGATTCACAATCAAAATCAATCGACATGGATTCTGAAAGTCCATATTTCAAACAATTAACTAATACCGTACAAGGAGAACCTATGACCACATTTTTGACTAAACGATTTCAAAGAATAGGTCCAACCACTGCATTAAAATTTGCAGAATTTGCAGGATTCAAACCTGAAAAACGAATGGGTACTATGTCAAATCAAGAATTAGTAAATCTTAGCGATTCACTTCAAAAGTTTGAAGATTTTCTAGCTCCTGATCCAAGCTGTCTTGCACCTTTAGGGGAGGAACCATTAGAAAAAGGAATAAAGAAATTCTTTAATCCTGATTTTGCTGCTGTAGTTCAACGTCCAGCATCAGCATACTCTGGATTCCCTTTCATTGTGGAAATGGGAATTGCATATGGTGGTGATATTAAAACTGGTGGACCACATGTTTATAGATATGCTAATAGAATCCCTTTACTCTATGATGAAGGTAGTGATGTAGTACTCAAAGTTGTTAATGATACTGATTGGGGTAGATACAAGATTAAAGGTGATCCTCCATTCATAATTGTGTCTCATATTTGTTCTACTAGAATTCCATACAAGACTGCAGGAAAGGAAAACGTTGCTGATAGACCTGAAATAGAAAGAGAATTGAGATTGGGATTGCAATACTTGTCTAGAAAACTGGCAGCATACATGTCCAAAAGAGGACAAGCTGATATGGCAAAAAAGAGAGCAAATCTCTATGCAAAATATATTCCCTTGATTGCAACATTTGCTACAGAGCTTGCTGGTAGGAAAAAAGAACCTAATTACAAGAAAATTCTAGAGATTGAAAATGTGGACGAATCTAAAACAATAGTGGAGGAAAATGAAGTTGAAAACAAATAAAGAAAAAAGTAAGATTAAAGAGAGAAGCAAGAAAGCTGATGAAAAACAAAAAAATATTCTTGAGATGCTTCAAAGTCATGGTGTAAAAATATATGATGATTTAGATAATGGACAATTTCCAAAATTTTCAATACCAAGTAGATCTGTGAGCAATATTGTTTATGATAAAAAACTAAGACAATACATTCTTGGTAGTAATTCTGCACTTAGAAGTTCGAGAAATTCTTCTCAATTGAGATCTTTTACACAATTAATGTGGCTTGCATTTTTTGCAAATAGATTAACCCAAGAAAAAAAATCATCTACTTTAAGAGATGTTTATTATTCCTCACAAGCTTTTGCTATTGAATTTGAAGACCAGTCAGAATCTGATAACATTATTGTAGACTTGGAAGCTGTCACCTCAAAACCTCGAGAAGATTTTCACATATTCCCTGAGGAGAGAAGCTCTATTTTTGGTGATTTGAATATCGAATATACTATTCCTGGATATGAAGGAAAAACTATGAATTTATCTAACCATCCTGATGGTTATTCTATTGGCCCTAGTTTGACTACTGCTGAATTAGTTGATACTAGTGCCGAAATTGTAATTGCTATTGAAAAAGGTGGTCTTTTTACTAGATTTGTTGAAGAACAAGTTGATAAAAAGTTCAAATCAATTATCATTAACACTGGTGGTCAAGCACCTCGTTCAACTAGAACTTTACTAAAAAGACTTCATGAAGAAATGAAACTACCAGTAATTGTTCTAACAGATGGAGATGTGTATGGAGAACATATTGCAATGGTCATAAAATCTGGCTCTGCAAATGCAGCGCATCTGAGAGAACTAACTGTTCCTGATGCAAAATGGGTTGGTGTTTGGGCTACTGATATTGAAAAATATAAACTACCAACAATCCCAATGACTGAATCTGACATTAAGAGATGCTATGATCTCCAAAAAGATCCCAGATATGAAGATGGAATTTGGAAAAAAGAACTTGATGTCTTTTTAAGACTAAAAAGAAAAGCAGAGCTGGAAGCTTTCTCAAAATATGGCCTTACAAATATTACGGAAAAATATCTGCCACAAAAATTAGAACTGGCAAAAAGTCTATAATTATTTTATTCTTAGTGTTAATACGCCATTCCTATATTTGAAATCAAATATCTGCATATCATTTGCACCTTCAATTGGAACCTCTTTTGAAAATCCTGTAGTTCCACGAATGTATAAAATTCCATCTACTAATCTTACTGCAATTTTATCTTCCGGTCCTGGAACTTCTGCAACAAAAACAAATTCGTTTTCCCCTTTAATTAAATCATAAACCCAGTTTTTTGTTTCTTGTTCTCTTGCTTGAGTGTATAATGGTTTTTGATCTTTTGTCATTTTCTTTAAAACTTTAACCCAATAAAACATTGTTAAAGCAGCAGCACCAATCAAGATAAAACTCACAAAACCTGAATCAGCTCTTTGTGTCATAATGTAGATAATCCCTAAAAATAGAATTACAATAATTGGTATTGCAAAATTTAACGATTGCTCATTTGAATATGCGCCTTTGTAACTTGCCAAACAGTAAAAATTTGAGTTTACCAAATATATAGTATCTTTGGATTCAACATTTGAAATTCGTGCCTATCTGCGTTATTTTTATCCTTAAAATGGCGGATGAATCTACGTAAACTGCATCTACATTGTAATAGTTTTGAACTAATTTGGAATATGGCCTTGAAAGCCTTTCAAACTTTTAGAATATTCCAAATTTACTTGATTCCATCTCTTCTTTAATGGCGATTTTGAATCTAGGTGACTTGCTCTCCATATTCTTTGTTAACCATGTAAGGAACTTTTTTTCCAATCCTCGTCCTTTTAATCTATCAAAATCCGAACCCATCATTTCTGCCAATTTTTGAACAAGTGATTTATTCACACTAAGCACAAAAAAATACCAACCAAAAGCAAATTCTGAATCTGTCATTATAAAATCCTCTTCACCATGAACCATTTCTTCTAAAAGTGATAATTGGTGAGTTAACGCTTTACTAGTTTTCTCGTAATCTACTGCAGAAACGTTGATGTTAATTCTACCTTCCATGCTTAATTCATGTAAAAACAAAATAAAAAGATTACATGAATCACTCATTTAATAGATGTTCAAAATCAATATCGAAATTCATTTTCATCAATTTGATGTAAGTCTGAATGGATTCTGGAATTTTTTCACCACATGCAACACCCAATTTTTTTGCATTTATCCAAATCATCAAAGTTTGAATAATTGTTAAAAATCGATCATTTCGAATCTCAGGTACTCCGATCGATTTTGTATATCTTTCAGCAAATTCCCATGCCGTGACAAAATCTATACACTTTACACCAAAAATCGATAACAATTGTTCTTGCATGCTTTCAGCTCTTCTGAATGGTGCTTTATTGATAATGTATGGAAAACTGACTTTATCTGGAAGGCAATCTGGAAGAGGTCCCCAAATTGTAATTATTTTTGTTTCTGGTTTAAGATCTTCAAATTTTTCCATCATTTTATTAATTATATTTTCATCTGTAAACCAAAATAAAATAACCGATGCCTCTAAAATATTTGAATCTTCGATGTTGCTACAAATGAATTGTTCTTGAAGATTTTTTTCTTTAAGACGAACTTTGGCATTTTGAATTTTTTTAGAATTATTATCTATTCCAACAGCCTTTTTTACATTAAATTCATTAATTGCAATCTCAACACCTTTTTCATTACCACACCCTAAATGATAAAAAATATCATTTTTTCCTAAATTTGCAAACTTGAAAATCTCTCTCAAAGATTTTTCTGGTAGATGAACATCTTCACCACTGAGTATGTTCTCGGGAAGTGTCTCGAGATATTCTTCAATTTTCAATATTAAATATGATGTAAACGAGAATTTATTCCCTTATGCTTTCTAATTTTGAAACTGCTTGCCATAATTGAGTTCTTACATATGATGGGACGTTTGGATCTTGTGTAACATCATCTAATAGACTAATTGTATTTGCAGCTCTTACTGATAATGGGTATTCTTCATTATTCAAATCTCTGATTAAATCTGTTATTGACTTTTTTATTGTCTTTGGAGTTGAATTGCTTGCAACAATTTGATTTAGCGTATCAATTGCTTCTTTCATAGATTCTTTATTTTGAGCATTGTCGGCCATTTTATTATATTCTATTAAAAATCAGAGGTATATAGTTACATCTCTACAAACACGCTATCTGATTCCACAACAACCTTGTATGATGTCAAATCTCTTATTTTTGCTGGAAATTTTACCAGTTTTCCTGTTTTACAATCAAACTGTGCTGCATGCCATCCACAGGTAATTATACATCCTTCTAATTTTCCTTCAGATAAACTTGAACCCGAATGAGTACAAGAATCATCCGTAGCGAAATATTCTCCATTAATATTCGCGACCAAAATATCTCTTCCATCCATGGATATTTTAACCATTTTTCCAAGAGGAATATCTGATGCCTTTCCAGCTATAATTTTCCCCATTGCGATTCTTATACAACAATTCTTAATATTATTTTGTATATCGTGAAAACAATGATCAGGGAGGCTAAAACTAAAGATAAAATTCCTATCTTAAAATTTTGTAAAAATACTTTTTCTTGGGGCGACTATATTGAACAAGTTTGGGATTTTTGGTTATCTGAAGGCAATCTTTTCATATTTGAAAAACGTTTTCCTATAGGGATATGTCATGCATTTTATTCCAAAGACCAAGTTTGGATTGAAGGTATTCGTATTGATCCTAATTTCCGGAGACAAAAAATTGCCTCAAAACTAGTAATGAATGCTGAATTAGTAGGTAAAAAAAAGAATGCTTCTATTTCGTATATGCTAATTGACATCCAAAATTTTTCATCTTTGGAAATGGCAAATTCTTTAGATTATAAAATATTTCAAACTTGGAATTTTTATTCCCTATCACCAAAAAGAAACCTTGATCATAAAATACAATTTGTAAAATCACTTGATCCTAATTTTTACCATCATTATGTAAAATCTTGGAGGTGGCTTCCAATTGATGATTGTACCCTTTCTCAATTTTATAACGACAAAAAAATTATCACCCCTTCTAGTTTTGATGATGATTCAATTGCGATTCTTACTAGTTCAGAACATTTTGATAAAACTTTAATTGTTACATTATTTTCAAGCTCAGGAAATTCTATTTTTGATATACTCTCATTTTTACAAAATTATGCAGTTGAAAAAAACTTTGAAAGAATACAAATTTTAACAAAAGAACACTTGCCAGCATTTGATTCATTAGAATATAAAATTTCATTTTATTTGATGAAAAAATCTTTGGTCTAATCTGATTTAAAAAATTTAACTGTGTTATTTAATATTCCAAGACCTTCTATTTCCATCTCTATTTTATCACCATCTTTTAAAAATACTGCATTTGGTTTGTTTAGCATAACTCCGGCTGGAGTCCCTGTAGAAATAATGTCTCCTTTTTCTAAAGTCATCACTTTGGAGATTTTTGAAATAATTTCTGGAATTTTAATAAACATATTGTTTGTAGATGAATTCTGTCTTAATTCCCCATTAATTTTAGTTGTTAACTTTAGATTTTGTACGTCTTGGATTTCATCTACTGTTGTAATCCATGGTCCACAAGGTGCAAATGAATCAAAACTTTTACCTCTGGTAAATTGCTTATCTTTGAATTGAATATCTCTGGCAGACACATCATTGAAAATCATGTATCCGAATATGGTGCTTGATGCATCTTTTATGCTAATATTTTTGCAGTTTTTTCCAATTATCAAAGCTAATTCTACTTCATAATCTAATTGTTTTACAAAATCTGGGCATACGATATCTGAATTAGTATTGTTGAGTGTTGTTCTTGGTTTTATCACGATGGCAGGATCTTCTGGTGCTTTCAATCCTTGTTCTTTTGCATGATCCACATAATTGAATGCTAAACAGATAATTTTATTTGGATTTGGAATTGGGGATAATATCTTATATTTTGAAATATCCTCTGCATATGGTAAATCATTTATTTTATTTTTAATTTCATCATACCAACCGTCAAAAAGAAAATCTTTCACATTTTGTGGAATTGGGACTCCCGTTAGGTAAGTGATCTCGTCTTTTGTAGATACTTTGCCTCCCTTTACAAAACCATATGTTTCATTATTCTTATATGATAATCGTGCTATCTTCATAATTAATCACTTATGTGTGAAAATTGATTGATTCTGTGAATCTTTTCTACAATATCCAAATCTAATAAATTGGATTTCTTCTCCTTCTTTTAATTGTAGATACTGTGGTTCTGTATAGACATCTAATTCTTCCAAACTATCTTCGTTAAACTCATCTTCAATAAATAATGCCTTTGGAACAATCATCTTAATTCTATGTGCAGTTTTTTGAGGAACCCACTGTATTTTTGTAATATCCTTGGTATCCCCACCATCAATTAATTCTCCTTCAAGTTCTGCACCTATTTTTTTAATCAATACATTTCCTAATCCTAAAAGTCTTACTTGAGTTCCTTCTTTGAAATTCTTAGCATCGTCACCAGCAATATAGAAATTTTCATCGATCTCAATTTTTCTTTTGCCCATATCATTAATTGGATGGTTTGAAATTTCTATTGATGACATTGACAGATTTTTGACTACTAGTTTTTTTGCATCACTTACCATAAACAGTCTGATGCTTTCAGCATCTACAAATTTTCGATTGAATGCTTCAAGGGCATCAAATGGAGCAAGAGTGTTTGCTTTCGTTAGTCCTAATGACATGATAAATTTTTTAATGGCTTCAGGTTTTATTCCTCTTCTTCTTAATGCTTCAAGAGTTGGTAACCTTGGATCATCGTACCAAGAAACCTTTCCTTCCTCAATCAATGGCTTGATAATTCTTTTTGAAATTGGCATTCCTTTGAATTCCAATCTTGAGAAAAATCCTTGCTCTGGTTTACGCATTTTTAGAGCATCCAAAATCTCATCAATCAATTCTTTTCTAAGTTCAAATTCTTTTGAACGAAAAGCATGTGTTACACCGTCAATACTGTCTTCAATCGCTACTGCCATATCATAGCTAGGCCAGATTCTAAACTTTTCACCTAATGTATAATGTTTCTCATCAATAATTCTGAATAACACTGGATCTCTCATTACAGCATTGTCTGCTTTCATGTCTCCACGAAATCTAACAATGGCCTCACCTGATTTGTATTTAGTATTCATTTTTTCCCAATTTTTATTATTTTGATTAATATCTACCTTGCTGCATTTACATGATTTTCTTTCTCTTCGATTCTTACTGATGTCTTCTCTTTTGCAAGTACAGACATACGCTTTTCCAGAATTTATTAATTCCAAACCTTTTTCATAGAATACATTCATATCATCTGAAGTATTTTTTACTAGATCAAATTTTATCCCTAACCATTCTAATCCAACCTTGATAGCTGCATGATATTCCATTCGCTCTGCTTCAGGATTAGTATCGTCCATTCTTAGGATGAATTTCCCATCATACATCTTTGCATATTCTGAATTTATTATTGCAGCTTTTGCATGTCCAATGTGTGGATAACCATTAGGTTCTGGAGGAAATCTTGTAACGACTTTGCCTTGAACTGCCCCTTTTAATTCTGGAAGTCCTTCTCTCTCCTCAATTTTTTCTTTAGGAGTTAAAAGTTCTGGAAAACTTTTATTAATTTCTTTTTCCTGTTCTTCAGATGACAGTTGGTTTATTGAATTAACAATTTCGGAAATGTCTTTTATAATTTCTTTTACTTTGCTTCTATATTCTGGGCTTGACCCAAGAATTTTTCCTAAAACTATTTTATCCTGAGTTTTTCCTCCGTGTTCATATGCATTTTGCAGTGCTATTTTTGTAATTTTTTTTATTAACTCTTTATCCATATCTGTTTCCTTGTTGTAACTATACACTTCTTTTAACTACAAAATCTAATAATGATATGAGTTCTGTTTTAGCAGGGCCAGAGTATTTTGATAAAGATCTTTCAGCCCTGTCTGCATATTTTAAAGCCTGCTTTCTTACATTTTCCTCGATATTTAGAGAACGAATTATATCTACCGCTTTGTTAAGATCATTTTTTGAAATTTTTGAATTACCAAATGCTTTTAAAATAATTTTTTTATCATTACCTTTTGCTGACTTAATTGCCATTAAAATTGGAAGTGATTTTTTACCCTCTCTAAGATCGTTTCCCACAGGTTTCTTTGTAATTTTAGGATCTCCCATTACTCCAATAAGATCATCTGTAATCTGGAATGCGATTCCTAAATTTCTTCCAAATGATGATAGATTTGATATATCATTAACTTTATTTGTTGCACATATTGCCCCCATTGCACATGATACATCAAACAACGCAGCTGTTTTTTTGCTAACCATTATGATATAATCTGATTGTGTTGGAATTTTTCCTTCTTCTGCCATCTTTACATCAAGTAACTGACCTTCGCATACGTCCACACATGCTTTAGCAAGTCTGGAAACTAAATGGGTTATAGCACTAGGTGATAGTTTTGAATTTGTAATTACTTGAAATGCTTTTGAAAATAAAACATCTCCTGCAAGAATTGCTATGGGCATTCCAAATTTTTTATGTACTGTAGGAACTCCATGACGCATTTCATCATTATCCATAATATCGTCATGAACTAAAGTAAAGTTGTGAACCATTTCTACGGCACTTGCAGCTGGCATGGCATTGGAATTTTTTCCTCCTAATATTTGACAACTTTTAATTACCATGTATGGTCTGAGTCTTTTCCCTCCATTCACAATTAGGTGTTCTGCTGCATCATAGAGTTTTTTTGGATTCCCTTTTAGTTTTGCATCAAGATACCTGTTTACTATTTTAGCATTTTTTTCAATTTGTTTAGTCTTTTTCATTTACTATTCTCCATTTGTCCTTTGGCAGGTGAATGTTGACTGCTTTTTGCAATCCTTCACGAGTTTCACTACTCATCCATGTAGTTAAGACATTTGCGTACTTTTCAAGCATCGATTGTTCGGATTTATCAAGTAATTCTAATGCGATAAGCATCCATGGGCAATAATTTTGGGGGTTAATGTTTAATTCTGAGAGTAACTCTTTTGCTGAAATCCACTTGATTTCATCAATCTCCCCTTCGATCTTTTTTAGTTCTGTATATTTGTCAATTATCCCAATCAACGTTCCACAAATTTCATTTTCAGAACCTACATTTTTGTATGGAACATGATACTCAAATTTGTGTAGATAGTCTAGTTTTCCAGTAATTCCTAATTCTTCAGGCATTCTTCTTTCACCTGATGACACATACGTTTCTGATTCTCTTGGATGGCTTGCAAATGTTCCGTCCCAATCATTTGGCCAGAGCATTTTTTCCTTTGCACGTCTTGTAAGAACTAGTCTTCCCTCTCTATCAAACAATAATGCGGTAAATGCTCTGTGAAGTTTCCCATCTGGTAAATGACACTTTACTTTTTCTTCTTTACCTATAGGGTTATCTCTTTCATCAACTAAAATCACAAATTCCTCAGACATTTTTTTTACTCCTAATCAATGTTCCATCAAATTTCCTATTTTTAATCGCTTTTACAATTCTTTCAGGTTTGTTTCCGTTTACAAAAAAAACATTCATTCCCATTTTTGAAATTTTTGTTGCTTCCTCCATTTTTCTTGTCATTCCTCCTGTCACATCCATTTTATTTTCTGAAATTGAAGGATGTTCACCTTGTAATTCATAAATTAATTTTTTTGATTTTAGATCTGAATACACTCCATCTTCATTTAATGCAAAAATACAGAGTCTGGGTTTTAATATTTTTGCAAGATGCGTCATAATCTTATCTCCTGATAAAATGAATGTTTTGTTTTGACCGTACCATAAAGCATCCCCATATGTAACTGGAATTAATCCTGACTTGGCAATCTTTTCAATCTCTTTGATTTTTTTAATAATTGGCTTATTTCCTGACATAAAATCTGTTGGTGGCAAACAATATGGATTTAATTTATTTTCTAACAATGAATCCAAAATTATTTTATTTAATTCAATCATTGAATTTTTAACAATTGCAACTCCTCTTGGATTGTATTTTCTTTCTTTAGTGTGCATATCATATTTTACAGACCAATAATGTCCATAAGAACCACCACCATGAACAATAATTATTGGTTCACTGATTCTCTTCAAACTCTTTGAAAGATTACTGATTATTTTTCTCCTAGGAGATAATGGTTTTTCTTTATTTGTGATGATCGAACCTCCTAATTTTATTAGAATCATAATGTTCGAAATTATTTAGTCAATTAAAAAGTATCCAGTCCTTTGAAATCTATTTTCACTGAAAAGCAATCATAGTTATTTTCTCTGAATTGTTTTATTGTATTATCTAAATTTAATTTGTCTGTTAAAGCAAAAATGCACCCTCCTCCACCTGCACCTGTGATTTTCGCTCCAAAAGATCCATTTTTCCCTATTTTGATCATGTCTCTCAATTTGTTGTTTGAAATCCCTATTTCTTCAAGATATTGTTGATTCTGAATGACTTTGTTCCCTATTTCTTCAATGTTGTTTTCATCTAATGCTTTCAAAACATCCTCGATCAATTCGGATTCATTCTTACATAATGTGGAAAATTCTACTTCGTTTTTTTCTTTAAATTTTTTTACTCCTGCAACAACAGTTTCTGTTGAATGTTCAATGTTTGAATTTGCAATGACTAAATGAAAATTCGGTTTAGATTCTATCTTAGTAAATCCATTTTTTTTATCATATTTCATTATTCCTCCATATGTGCAAACAGTACAGTCTGCTCCTGAGGTATTCTGAAAAATTGTTTTTTCAGCTTCAATAGCAAGTTTTAGAATTTCTTCTTTGGTTGTATCTGTAAATAATCTAGAAATTGCCGCAGCTCCTGCAACACAACAAGCAGATGATGAGCCTAAACCTACTCCTGATGGAATATCTGATTTCACTATGATCTTAATTCCTGTTTCATGATTTCTTATTATTTTATTTGCTAAATAGTAAAATGGTTTTAGTGGAGAATTAATTTCAGAAAGTGGCGTGTTTTTCTCTAATTCTAGTTTTCCGATGTTTGATTTAACAGAAATTTTTCTCTCTTTTGTTTTTTCTGCAATAACTGTGATCCTTTTATCAATTGCACAAAGGATGGCTTTAACTCCATATACTACAAAATGTTCCCCAAAAAGAATTACTTTTCCTGGTGCAGAAGCTTTGGATTTCAAGTGAATGCTAAATTCTGATTGAACTATTCGATTTCCTCTTCAGTAATCTTTGTCTCAAAATCATCAATCTCATATTTCATTGATTCGTCTTCCTTTAACTCTCCTCTTTCAATGAGAACTTGACGTACAAGTAACCAGTAAACTGTAGCAAGAGCTTTCCTTCCTCTGTTGTTTGCAGGAATAATTACATCTAAATTTGATGTAATGTTATCTGTATTTGCAATTCCTATGATTGGAATTCCTGCATTGGTTGCTTCGATAATGGCTTGTTCATCAACTTGAGGATCTGAAATTAAGACTAATTTTGGTTCAATATAATATGGTAATAATGGATTTGTCAATGTTCCAGGCATAAATCTTCCAAGAAGTTTCTTTGAATTTAACATCTCACAGAATTTCTCAATTGGTGTTTCTGCATATTGCCTACCTGAGCATACTATGAGATTACCTGCCCCTAATCTGTTGATAAATTTAGCTGCAGTTTTAATTTTTTCCAATGTGATGTCTAAATCTAACATGTAAAGTCCTTCAGGACTGGCTTTGGTGATGAATGGTTTCATGAATTTTGTCTTTACTTGGGTTCCGACTCTGATTCCAGTAGCTAATATCTTCTTTTTAATGTCAGTTGTTTCTGTTTGTTGACTCATGTCGATTTTAAATCTCTATCATGCCACGTATTAAATCATGCTCTGAGAGGCGTAATAATTCATTTAATTTTGCCACTCTTTCTCCTCCTACAACTCCTACTTTGAGCATTTTTGACTTTGTAGCTAGACCAATGTGGGAAATCTGCGAATCTGTAGATTCACCCGATCTATGTGATGTGATTAATTTAATATTATTTTGATTTGCAACACTGGCAAATTCAAGTGCATCATAAAGACTACCAGCTTGGTTTACTTTGAGTATTGCAGCATTACATGATTTTAAGCCGATTGCTTTTGTCAAAATATCCTTGTTTGTAACTGTTAAATCATCTCCTGTAACCAATGTGTTTGGGAATTTTGATGTCAATTCTGCCATGTCCTCAAATGCCTCTTCATGAACTGCATCTTCCGCATAAATCAATTTGAATTTTTCAATAATATCTGATGCAAAATCTATTTGCTCTCCTGTGGTATTTTCAAATCCTGCTCTGTCGTAAACATATTTTCCTTTTTCTTCATTCCACTGAGTTGATGACGCAAAATCTACTCCTAGTGATACTTCTTTTCCTAACGTGAATCCTAAATTCTCACAAGCTTTTGCAGAAACTTCTAATGCTTTTATATTTTCTAATTTTGGCGCCCATCCCCCTTCATCTCCTCTTCCATTTGTAAAATGAGGATCTTCTTTTTCTAAAACACTACGCAGTTCTTTATGAACCGATAAATTTGTTTCAATTGCCTCTTCAATTGTTTTCGAACCTATGGCGCAAATCAGAATCTCTTGAATATCTGGAGTTCCAGGACCTGCATGTGCTCCACCACCTAGAATATTTCCTATTGGAAATGGGAATTTGAATGATGATTCTGATGACAATGTCTGAAACAATTCCTGACCTAAAGCTTTTGATGACGATTCCATTGATGCGATTGTAACTGCAAAAGCTAATGCTCCACCTATGTTTGAATAATTTGAAGAATTATCCAAACTCTTCAGAGTGTCGTGAATTTCTTTAAGATCTGATGATTCTAATCCTATGAATTTTTGAGTATTCTCTTTTAGAATTTTCAGGCTCTCCTCTGGTTTTCCATTGGGAAAACTGACTGCTTCATATTTTCCTACACTGGCTCCTGAAGGTGCACAAACTCTGCCTAGAAATTTTCCATCGGATTCTACATCTACCTCTATGGTCTTCGTTCCTCTACTGTTGTATAGAATACGTCCTTCGATTGAGGAAATTTTGGCCAATTTATTCTAATTCCGATTGAACTTCTTGTTTTCTTCTCTGAATTGCTTCATAGAATGGAATTACTTGTTGAATCGTTTCAATAGTCGTCAAAAGCATTCTTCTGCAACAATATCTTTCAATTCCTAAAGAATCCAGTGTTTTTACTGGATCTTCTCCAGCTTTAATTTTATTTTGATATTCCTCAAACTTATCTGCAACCAAATTGCCGCAGGTAAAACATCTAACAGGTATTAACATACGAACGAAAAAGTAATCAAGGATTATAAAAACCATGCAAGGAAGTTCCTTTGCGGGCGTCGCCCAGCCTGGCCAAAGGCGCTAGCTTGAGGGGCTAGTCTCTCAGGAGTTCGTGGGTTCAAATCCCATCGCCCGCACTAGATTTTTGAAAATTATTTTTCTAGTTTTTGTAAAGTTTTGATTAATTCACTTCGTCTTTTCTCTTCTGTAATTGCTGATCTAACATCATCTACTAAAATTCTATTGACATCTATTTTTCTTCTAACCTCTTTGACTACTTTGTCATATAATGAAAAAGTATACAAATTCAGGTACAAATTCTCCATCACATCAAATATTCTTGTAGCTTCGTCTATTTCTCCAATTCGAATTTTGTCAAATACCATTCTTTTTAGTTCTCCCACACAGTCAAGTAATCCTAATACATATGATTCTGGCATCACTGATAATTTTTTGTCAGAAGGCACTTCTTTTTTTTCAACAATTGCAATAAGACATGCTGCTTCTACAAATTCTTGTTCTGGAGTAATTAAGTATCTTTCAAGACCACCGGTTGCTTTTTTCTTGTATTTTTTTAAGAGAATATCTGCCTGTTTTAAATTATCTTTCCCTGTTGCAAGTTCTCCTTTATGAACAGCGATAATTGATTTGCTACAGAGAACTATGATTTCTCTTGTGTTTTTTAATAAGAATTCTCTTGAATCTTGAACATCTCCTAAAGATTTTGAAATTTTATTTAATGATGCTTTGACATCCTTTAAAGTCATATCAAAAATCTCTAAAAACTAGGATAAAGCCGTTTGCTAAATTCTTAGTAATGCTACAAGATCTAACAAAATTTCTTGTAGCACATGATAAAGTTCTAGAATATGACCTCCAATGTATGTCTCAAAGTCATCTTACACGTTTAAGATCTCCTGAAGATATTCAAATTCAAAAAGAATTCTTCCAAAATATTCAAGTAAGTGTTGGTAAATCAAATCAAGAAGTCTCTTTATGGCAATAAAACAAGAGGTGGAATTCTACAAATCCTTGGCTAGTCTTCCAAATCTATGCAGATTCCATTACACAACAATGTACTGATGAAGTCGTTCCAAAATGGATTGACAGACTTGATGGCGTTGATTTGTTCACTTATGATCACTGCTGGAAGATTTTTGAATCTCAAAGAATTGATTGATTTCAATTCATTTTAGTCATAATTCATACTTTCAAATTTCTCAGAAAGTACTCAAAACCTATTCCCAAAATATGATTTTAAAAAACAAAATATGTGAAAAATATCTTAAAAAGAAAAATTATTCTTTTTTGGCTTTTTCATAACCACCTTTCTTTGCAGCATCTTTTGTTCCATCATAACCTTTAGTTCCTACTTCAGCACCTTTTTCAATCCCTTTTTTGCCAAGGTATGTTCCTTTTTCAACACTCTTTTCTGCAGTGTTTTTTACCTTCTTTAGAAATCCCATACACAACAAATGTTGTTGGTATTCATAAAACATTCTATTGTTTATAACAAGTATTTCTAGTGGGCTTAGAACCTGTGATTATAAATCCACTAAATTCCAAGAATTATCATGAGAAAGATCATACTCTTCATTGCATCAAGCTTGGATGGATGCATTGTTCGGGAGAATGGTGATATTGATTGGCTCCCAAAAAACACTGCATCTGGATATGATGATTTTATCAAATCTGTAGACACGGTAATTATGGGTAAAACAACATATGACCAAGTACTAACATTTGGAGATTATCCTTACAAAGACAAGAAATCCTACATCTTTACTAGAAACAATGATTACAGTCAAGACAAAAACTCTCAATTTGTGCACGATGTTGATGTTTTGGTAGATGACATCCTATCTAATTCAGGAACAAACATTTGGCTAGTTGGAGGGGCAGAAATAATTTCTACTTTTATGAATTTCAATTTGGTAGATGAGATAATACTATCAGTTATTCCAATTTTACTTGGTAATGGAATATCTCTGTTCAAGAATATTGTAAAAAAGACAAAACTTGAATTGATAAACACAACTGATTATGAGAAACTTGTTGAATTGCATTACAAGGTTTTAAGATGAATTTATTGATTTTTGGCTTTTTTAGCCTTTTTTGTACTTTCAAAGCTCTTATTTTGGATATGGTTTGAGTTATCGTATGGAAATCACGGTGGATCAAATGTATCAAATTGAAAATAAAGGTCATGATATGGGCTTTTTAAAAAAATTCATGATGGAAAATGCGGGAGCTGCATCCGTTAGAAGATTAATTGCCAAACTTGGTAATGCCAAATCTAAAAATATTTTGATTTTTGTAGGGTTGGGAAATAACGGTGGTGATGGTTTAGTTATGGCAAGACACTTGGCTGGTTATGACGCAAATGTTACGGTCATGCTTCTTGGCACTCCTGAGAAAATCAAAACTGAAGAGAGCAATTGGAATTGGTCTATATTGCAAAAAATGTCTTCTGTAAAATTAATGACTGGTGATTCTTTTAATTTTGATTTTACACCAGATGTTATAGTGGATGGTATTTTGGGGACTGGTATCTCTGGAGAGATTAGAGAACCATATGCATCTGCAATTAATTTCATTAATAAAATAGACTGCTATAAATTTGCAGTTGATGTTCCGTCTGGATTAGATCCTCAAACAGGTGAAACTGCAAATATTTACACAAAATGTAACATGACCGTTACCTTTCATAAAATGAAACAAGGAATTCCTAAGAGAAAAGATTTGACAGGTGAATTGTTTGTAGAAAAAATTGGAATTCCTCCAGAAGCTGAAGAGGGTATTTTATGAAAGTCCATCAAATTCAAGTTGGAAATATGCAAAACTTCACTTACATTGTAGAAGATGAAGCAACAAGTGAGGCAATAATAATTGATCCATCTTGGGATCTAGTGGAATTAGAAATGATCATAAAAAGAGATAATTTAAAAATCAAATACATTGTAAACACCCATCATCATTTTGATCATACTCTGGGAAATGAAACAATGTCTGAATCAACTAAATCTCCCATCGTTCAACATGAATATTCTGAATTGAAGCATGACATTACTGTAAAGGATGGTGATTTTATAGAATTCGGCAATTCAAAATTAAAAATACTTCATACTCCAGGTCACTCTAAAGATAGCATATGTCTTATAGGCGATGGCAAAATTTTTTCAGGCGATACATTATTTGTTGGAAATTGCGGACGAATTGATTTGCCTGGAGGTAGCGCAAAGGATCTATATCACAGTCTGTTTGATGTTCTATATTCATTAGATGATAATTTGGTATTGTATTCTGGTCATAATTATGGCCATTCTGAAGTGTCTACTATTGGACAAGAAAAGATCACAAACCATGTTATGCAAAAACGAACAGAGCAACAATTTATTGAAATGATGGGATAGTGATTTCTTGGAAAATTTTGAACTACATGGAAATATAGATAACGCAAAGAATTTTGTTGAAACTATGAAATCGGGGAGATTTCTTTTTTCGTTTGTTATATCATATACTGAAACATGTGAAATTCCTGGAATCACTTTTGCCGGTGCAGATATGAATTCCATTCAATTTACACCACCAGCTGATGCAGAATATCTTCACTATGGATATTGTAAAACTATCGATAAAATACCAATGACTCCCGATGGAAAACCTACTCCTGGCTTACTTACCAAAACTGCATTAGAATCTTCTAGTATTCCACATTTGACTATTAATGCTGGCAGTAAAGTTTTGCCACAATTACCATTTATTGAAACTGGCCTACCATTTGGAAAAAATATTTCCATTCATGATGCAATGACTGACTCTCAAGTATCTCATGCTGTAGATTATGGCAGAATAGTTGGAAGGAGTTTAGCATCACTCACTGATTGCCTAGTGATTGGTGAGAGTATTCCTGGAGGAACTACAACTGCATTAGCTGTATTGAAAGGATTAGGATTTGATGCTAAAGTCAGTTCTAGCATCCCAAATAATCCCGTGGAGTTGAAAAATCAAATTGTTGATTCTGCACTTGAACGAATTGATTCTGATCATCCTTACAGTATTGTAGCTAAAGTAGGTGATCCCATGATTCCTTTTGTTGCTGGAATGTTAAGTTCTGCAGCTGATGTTTCTAAGGTTATGCTTGCAGGTGGCACTCAGATGATGGCAGTATTGGCATTTGCATCCAAAGTTGGGTTTAATGAACAAAATACTGTAATTGGAACCACTTCGTACATTACAAATGATCAAAGTGCAAATTTTACGAATCTAGTTGAAAAAATTGCTGATATACCTGCAATTTCTGTAAATCCCAGTTTAGAAAATTCCAGATATTCTGGTCTAAAGGCATTTTCTGAGGGATTTGCAAAAGAAGGAGTAGGCGCTGGTGGAAGCATAATTTCCTCCATGATAAAAACTGGAAATGATTCCACAAAATATTTAGACTTGGCAGAAAAAGAGTATCATCGATTGTTTACTTCATTATAACTGAATTTTCTTTAGTTCAATTTTGTTCTTTGATTCTGTTGCAACATCAAATTATCCTATCTCATACTATTTCTTTTTACTCTTTAACAAGAATTATCTCTGAAGTTTTTCATAGTAGGAGAATTGAATATTGTTATTTGATCTGATAATTGATGATTGTTTAATGGAAAGGTTATATTTTGATTATTCTGTTGAAGAACTCTTATCTTTAATTAACTCTCCAGCAGCTTCTGTTGTTTCTCCAGCAGCTTCTGTTGTTTCTCCAGCAGCTTCTTTAGATTTTGTTTTCTCTAACATTTCTGGGATTTTAGATTCTGGCGTAAAATGAATACTATCTTCTTCTGCAACTGTTACCGTATATGATGGGATGTCTACTTTTCTTTCTCCAATCATAATATGACCGTGAATAACTGCTTGTCTTGCTTGATATGGTGTCTTAAATCCTAACTTTTTTGTTACAATAGTTTGCAATCTACGTGAAAGTAAATCATTAGCATTTAGATTAAGTACATCGTCTAGTGTTGCATCATTACTTACTAATCCAATTCTTGCCAGAGATTTCATTAAAATCGGTTCTTTCTCTTCTCTAATTTCTTGTCTTAATGCAAGCAATGATCTCGCTTGATGTCTTACTCGTGATAATTCTGTGTGTGTCTTCCACAATTCTTTTTTTGTTCTTAATCCAAATGTACCCAAAGTTTTGAGCTCTTCCATTTTTAATTCATAATTGAGTGGTCTCTTTGGTTTTCTCCAAGCTCTTCGTGGATATTTTGGATCTCCCATTCAAATCACCTACTCTGATTTCTCCGCTGCCGGAGCTGCTACTGTTGAATCCGCTGCCGGAGCTGCTACTGTTGAATCCGCTGCCGGAGCTCCTGCACTTCCCTTCTTCACTGGGGCTGCCATTCCTCCTTTTGCAACTCCTACTGCCCCTCCTTTTCTACCAGATGTTCGAGTTCTTTGCCCTCTAACTTTTAGGCCACTAAGATGACGATAACCTCTCCAACTTGCAGTTATTCTTTCTCTTTCAATATCATTTCTTAATGTAAATGGAATGTCTGATGTCAGTAAGTGTAAATCTGCACCAGTTTCAATATCTTTTCTTCTATTAAGAAACCACGTTGGGAAATTCCCTCCAGCAGGATCTGTGATTAATTTTTCAATTGCCTGAACATTCTCATCAGTAAGATTCCCTATATTAGAATTTGTGTTAATTTTTAATATATCTAGAACTGCTGTGGCAAAATTATATCCTATCCCTTTGATCTGGGTCAGTCCTACAAGCATCTTTCGCTCTCCTGGTATATCATTACCTACAATCCTTACAATGTGTCTGTATTCTTGAGTGCTCAAGTATTCAAAAATTCAAAGAAACCCCGATAAAAACCATACTGGGCACCAAATTGAATGTTTTTTTGATATTTTTTACCTGTGAAATAATTTCCCAGCACTATTTTGGTATATTTTTGATTTAATTTATCTAAAGTCTTCATCCTCTGTCCAATCATTTCCCTGAATGTTCCATAGGTTACATTTACAGCATTTTTTAACACCTCGTTGAACATCTATGTCTATACAAAAACAGTGTTCGCCTTTCCCGGATGGATCTTGACTACAAAGCTTTTGCATGATTCTACAAAATCCCTTTTTCTTAATTATCTTATTGGATTAACATAATCAAAAAGTTAATAATTTCTAATTTTCATGTTATGTACAAATGGATAATGCTTTTGATAAAGAAAAAATCGTCGATTGTATGTTTGATCCAATTACCTCTTCAATTTTAGCAGGGCTCGAAGATGGTGAAAAAGAATGTTCATTTTTAGCACAACAATCTTCAATATCTGAAAATGATGTTCTTGATAGACTTTCTTATTTGATTGAATATGGATTCATCTTCAAAAATTCTAATGATGGAAAACTTCTACTTTCAGCTAATTCTGAGAAACTTAACAGTATAGTCGAAAACAGTGATAATTTTGATGCTACGATTAACGGTCTTGAAAAAATGGATAGTTATCTAAACTGATCTTTTTCTATTTTTAATTCCGAGGATTCCGACTCCAACTAAACCTATCATTCCGACAACAATCACATAAACTGGAATAACACCAAGAATCTTCTTTCCTGAATCAGGTAGTGGTCCAATAGCTCCAAATACTTGAGTTTCTTCATTACTGTTACTTTGAATAATTAATTTGTAAGTTCCAGTATCTAAAACTTTGAATTCATCTTCAATATTTTCTCCATCAATTTCTTGAGATATTATTTCTATATCAAACGGATCCAATATTTTTACAGAAAATATCTTTTCTTGGAACTCTATAATCTGAACTGCAAAAACCCCAGTGGATGTCGTTTGTGAATCAAAATCTTTGGAAATTGTAATTGTTTGCTCAGAACTCACTTTTCCATCATCTTGAACAATCCCTTCTAGAATAGATTGATTTCCTAAAACTAATAGAAATAGTCCTATGATAATTATGCCTCCTGAAACTACCACCGCGATTCCTGATTTCTGCACAAACTAGTACTAACTTTCTTTAGTTTAAACCTAATTTTTTAAAATGTAGTAATAATGAAGATGATTCAAAATGAAGGTGAAAAAAATCTCTCCAGTTTTTCAACTGTATCTGGTTTTGTAGTAGGGATACTAGTCATGTATGTGACCAGTATCTTGATTTAGATGGGTTCTGGATGTATTGTTATTACAGAATTTTTTATTTCTGCTCTGATCACGTGCTCTATTTCTGATATCAAATCATGAACTTTTTCAATTGATAATTCTTTATCAAATGAACAGTCAATATCTATTTTTAGAATATTTTCAAAATTCAAAGACACTATTCTTCCAATCTTTCTAATTTCCGAATATTTTTCTAATATTGTCTTAATTCTATTTTCAGTGATTTTATCCTCCAAGTTGAAATTTTCAGGTATTTTGACAAAAGGCTCTAAATGAATTGTGGCATGCTCTATTTCTGGAATATTTTTATGAATTTTTTGTTCAATAATTTCAGAAATTTTGTGAGCAGATAAAAGATTCATCTTTCTATCTATCATTACATGTAAATTGGAATATGTTTTGCCTTTGGTTTTATGTGTACTTACATTATGAACTTCTTTAACACCTTCCACTTCTTTTGCAATTTCTAGAATTTTTGCATCTAGTGGAACATCTTGCCAATTTGGCTCAAAGTGTATAGTGATTGCTGAATTTGAAATTTTATCTTTTATGTTTCTCTCAACATTATTGCTAATTTCGTGAGCCTTGTCAAAACTAGTGTCTCCTCTTAATGATATTGTAATGTCTGCAAAAATCGTATCTCCTGATCTTCTCATCAATACTGGACCTGCATCAATTACGCCTTCTGTAGATATTGTAATTTCCTTAACATCCTTTACAAGTTCCGGTGAAATGATGTCTGTTAAATCAAGGGCAGTTTTGTAGACTAGTTTGATGCTCAATACTGCCAATAATCCTCCAAGTATCAATGCTGCAACAAAATCACCAAAATACAATCCATATGAAACTAGAACTATTCCGATAATTGCAACTAAAGTGGATCCAAGATCCATGAATGCATGATAAAAATCTGCTTTGAGTGTGACTCCTCCAATTTTCTTAATTGAGTTTCGTAGCAGAGCTAATCTGAAAACATCGATCCCAATAGTGTATAATCCTGCAAGGATTGCAAGCAACCCTGGTAAAATAGTTGGAGGTGGACTTTGTAATCTGTGAATGGATTCGTAAATAAAGAAACATGCAATCAAAAAAATTGCAATTCCTCCAATCATTCCACCTAATGATTCAATTTTGCCATGCCCATAGGTGTGCTCTGCATCCGCTGGCTTCATTGCCATTCTTGCAGCCAAAAGTAAGATCATTGTTACCACACTATCCAATAATGCATGAATGCCGTCTGTTATGAGGGCTAGGCTATTTGAGATTAAACCAAAAATTAATTCAACCAAAAATGCTGAAAATATAGCTAAAAGTGAAATCTGTAATACGTTGGTCCTTTGAACAAACATTTCCTCCTTTTTAATAATTTGAATCATGTATTACCGTTTTCTAAGGAGAAATGGTACGACAAAGTTATTTGTGATAAAACGGGATTTTGCACTGTTGGATAGAAAATATGTCTATTTGTTAGTAGGTTTCTTAATAATATTCCTTATTCCTGTAACAAATGTTGATGCATCAAGTAATCCAAACTTGTTTGTATCTGCTGAAAACTCTCAATTTGATAACCATTTTTCAGGTTCTATGGTAATTGAAGTAGTAATTCGTGATAATAATATTCGAGATACAGATCAAGGTAAGGGTGAACCTGATGTTACAATAAATGGCAAAACACTCAGAATGGTTCAAGCAACTGATGGTAATTGGTATGCATATTTTGCAAATTTAGACAAAGCCACGGTTGCAGATTCTACAGTGCCTACCACTATATCAAACCAAGGATTGGATTTTGGTTCCATCTGTACTACGGCAGATGGTACTGCTACGATAGGTGTTGATCTTAATGATGCTGATGGTGTAGCATATCCATATGACAGTTGTACTGGTATGTCTAATAATAGCAACAATGTTGTTAGAAAAGCAAAAACCCCCTCCAACTTCCCTAACACCGGTCCAGCAACTACTGGCAAGGGACAAATTGGTATTGATTCAACTACATGGCCATTCATTCAATTATTTTCATTTGATGATGTAACTATTCAATACAACCCATCTGGTACGCCACAACGAGTCAATTTAGAATATGATGAAATTCCCAATATCTCTTTTAGCATTGATAGAGATTTTTATCCAAACAGTGCTGAAGTCTTTCTAACTGTAAATGATTTTCAATTAAATCAGGATCCTACTGACGAAGATTCTTGGACCTTTAATGTTGAATCTCCAGTATCTACTTTTTACCAAGCATTTGATAATTCTGGAAATGATGCTGCGAATGGAAATGCCGGATTGGTAGATTTACTTCCTCATCTTTCAAATCTAGGGTTTGAAAATAATGGTAAACTTTCTTTGGAACTTGGAAACGTTCTGAAACTAAAAACTAACAGTGATCAACCTGATTCTTCAATTGATGACGGAGTTTCAAGCTCATATTCTCAAATCATTACACTAGTTGAAAAAGGACCTAATTCTGGAATCTTTGAAGGTTTTGATTCTAATGATCAATCTGTTATTAGTATACTTGATAATGCCCCGCGCGGTCAAACTGGACAAATCAATTACAATCGAGATTCCCTATCAGTTTTGACAGGATTGTCAACTGCTTCTGTTTTCCTTGATGATGAACCTACTCTGACTATTGGAAATGGCAATGATCTACGTCCTGGAACCAAATATCCCGTTATTTTGATAGATCCGGATCAAAATCTGAACACTGGTGCTAATGATGATTTAGATGTGTTTAGAGAAGCAGCAATAATCCCTACAGTAACTATTGGAAACCCAATTACTATGGAACGTGCTAAAGATGTTAAATTTCATTCTACTTCTCCTATTCTGACAGGAGGTGCTAGTGCATTCTCTTCTGTGCCTGACTCTAATTCTGATAGACTGATTATTGATACTACTACACTAGGAATTGTCTCATATGATATGTTTTCAATAAACTTGGGAATTACTGCATCATCCCTTGCTTCAATTTTACTTGATGATTCTAAATCTAATACAAGTGGTACAAACTGGATAAATTATGATTTAAGATCGTTTGAAAAAGACTTAGGGATTTCTGACTTTAGTGATACTTCATTTATTTTGACTTTTGGTTCTCTTGGTTCATCACCAATCACAATTGTAGACGCAGGTGACATTTCGTCATCGCAAGGATTTATCCAAATTGATAATTCAGACGTAACTGATATTTTGGATAAAAATGGGAATGTCTTTCTTGTAATTGATTTTGATTCTTCTGCAAACGACGTTGGCGTCATTGATATTTCTAACGAAACCAAAAAACAACCAATAATTTTTGATGTATTTTCTTTTGGATTAAAAAATGATCAAAGTATTAACAATTCAATTTATCGTCTTGAATTAGAAGAAACAAATGACAACTCTTCAACTTTTGAAGGGACTTTGGAATATGCTGTCACAAATCAATTAAATATACTGGACCCTGATTTTATTCAAACCGTACAAACTATTGGTGATGAGATAAAAATTATTGTTACAAATAGATTAACTGATGAATCAGGTATTGTAATATCTTATTCTGATCTTGATGTAACTGGTGTTGTAACTATCACTTCCACACAATCTGATTTTAAAACTCACTCTGGAAGTGTTATCCTTTCTTCACAAACATTTCGGTTTGGACAACCAGTGACAATTACTCTCAAAGATCCTGATCTTAACTTGAAAAACGATCGAGTCGATATTTACTTTGTAATAGATGATCCAAATTCTGATAATGTTGATACCATTGGTAAGAATGGAATTGCTTTACTCGAAGTTTTGATTAAAGACATTCGTTACAAGCGTTGTACTGTGAATGGAGTTGAGCATGGCGGTCTTGGTGCTACTGGATTTACTCTGGTTGAAACCGGACCCAGTACTGGTATTTTTGAAGGCATTTTGAATATGCCCTCAAAAATTTGCAACAAGTCTGGTACTGCATTAATTTCTTCAGCGGGAGGAAGTCTTGATGTCAAATATTATGATTCACGAGATACTTCTGGTAATGCAAATACATTTAGTTTATTGAGAAATCAGTCTTATGCCTCTGTTTCTAGTTCGCCACAACTCAGTTCATATGAAATAACGAAGCCCCTTTCAGGAAAAATTGAAGAAATCACTCTCTCAGGAAGTGTGAATAATCACAGACGTGGTATTCCATTGGAAGTAACTATTATTTCTCCTGATGGGAATTCTCAAAATTTTGGTGCAGTTCTTTCTACTAGTGGAGGATATAGAGCTATAATTTCAATTAATGAAAATTCTTTACCTGGACTTTATGAAATTCATTTATCTCATAATAATTCTAATTTGGGAACAACCTCTTTTGAAGTTATTTCCACTAAAATTCCTAGTTGGATAAAAAACAATGCAAAATTATGGGCCTCCACTTCCATCTCAAATTCTGAATTCATTGACGGAATTGAATATCTAATTGACGAACGCATAATTGAAATCCCTTCTATTGAAAATGGTTCTACTTTCAATCCGACAATTCCTGATTGGTTCAAAAGCAATGCATTATGGTGGACTGATGGGATGATCTCTGATGAAGATTTTATAAAATCACTTCAATTTCTTATCAAAAAAGGTATCCTTAGAGTATGATATAGTCAATTTTTGTTTCGTTGAAAATATAAATACTCTCAACTCATGAATCAGAATGAAAATGAGATTAACTGCGTTCTTAATGTTTGCATTATTGTCTATATCTATTTTATCTTATGGCGTTAATAGCCCTGTCTTTGCTGATAGTCATGATCTTTTACCAGTAAACACTTCTTCAAATATTGACATTGTTGCAAATGGTGCAAACGTTGTAATATCTGGTTCCTTAAAAGATTACGATCCGTTGTTGCCATCTGCAGGTGCAGTTACTTATGTAGTAAAGTCTCCTGAAAATAACCTTGTAACTGTAGGACAATTGATTCCAAACTCTAATGGTACTTTTGAGTTTTCATTCATTGCAGGTGGTATACTATGGAAATTAAGTGGAGATTATGTTGTTGAAACAAAATATGGTGGAAACACTAGTAAACTTATTCTTGATTATGTCGGTGGTGAATTAGTAGTTGATACTGTAACCTGTACTTCCAATCAACAATTAGTAAACGGAGTTTGTATTGATAAAGAACCGGAACCTCCTGTAACCTGTACTTCCAATCAACAATTAGTAAACGGAGTTTGTATTGATAAAGAACCGGAACCTCCTGTAACCCAAGATCCAATATGTGGTGAGGGCACTGAATTAGTAGATGGGATCTGTAAAGTAATAAAAGAACCACAGTGTCCTGCAGGTTATTCTATGAAAGATGGCTTATGTGTTGAAGAGAAAGGTGGATGTCTTATTGCTACTGCAGCATATGGAACCGAGTTGGCACCACAGGTTCAATTCTTAAGGGAAGTTAGAGATAATACTGTTTTAAGTACTGTTTCAGGTACTGCATTTATGTCAGGATTTAACACAATATACTATTCATTTGCACCAACTATTGCTGATATGGAAAGAGAAAATCCAATGTTCCAAGAAGCAGTAAGGGCTTTTATCACTCCGATGATTTCTACTTTGTCTATAATGTCATTGGCTGATAATGGCTCTGAAATTGAAGTTTTAGGACTTGGAATTTCTGTAATTGCTCTCAACTTGGGAATGTATATTGCAGCACCAGCGTTAATTGGATTTAAAGTTCACAAGCACTTTAAATCTCAAAAGTAATTTTAAAAAATCCTCTAGTAACTTATTATATTGAAACACATTGCAAATTATAATGCATACTGAGTATGAAGAATTTGAAAATATAGAAGATATGTTCATGTACATGGCATCTGCAGCACCTCCAATGAAAAATACAATGCCAATTAATTCATACAAAGGATATGTTATGGCGTTTATCCCACTTAGTCCTGCCACTGGTGAAACATATCTGATGATATATGCCAGTGGATCCCTTGAACCGGGAATCTATGAATTTGATGTTTCATCAAAATCTTACAAAAAGGTAGATGGAATTGAAAGAGCGGACAAAGTTTACTTTATTTGTTTGACGCCAAAACGAAACACTTTGGCAGATTCTGCTATTAAAACTCTATAATTTTTTAGTTTGAATTTTAGGTGCAGACACTGACCTACTTCTAGAATATTTATCGATAATCTCGTCAGGTGTCCTGCCATTGAATAGATCTTTGCATAATCCTCTGAGATATCTCATGATTGCCCAGGTACCTGCTTTGAGAATTCCGTACATGAATACCTTCATTGGAGGTCCATATGTCTTATTTCTGAGAATAATCGGAATGATATCATTAATCACCCGTAGATTATTTTCCCAACATTTCCAAAATAATGTAAACTGTGCCTCATTCAAATTACCAAAGTGCATTGAATTTTTTTCACTAAAGTCTTGATACAACAATGGTGCTACTAATCCTCTAAAGTCCATCTCTCTAAAGTCACTCATCATGTCAATCGTATATTGAATGTCATCTGGAGTTTCATCAGGCCAACCAATAATGATTGTTGCAGCTGGGAACCAATGGTTTTCATTTAGAATTTTTGCCCCTTCTCTAACTACACTTCCCCACTCTTCAGGTGAAAATGGTTTTGTTTTAACACCTAGATGTTTCTTTACCATTGCAGGTGCAACAGTTTCAATTCCTAAATTGGTCGCAAGCCATCTTCCTGTTTTGTCTTGTTCGTTGATTTGTGAAATTTGCTGCATTAATGTGGGATCTGCTGCAACTGCCGAAAATGTCATGTGTGTAGTACCAATAAAATTTGCTCCTAATCCTTTGAGTCCTTTCCACAAGTCAACAATAGCATCTCTGTTTGGAACAAAATCTCTATTATCGCATCCATAAAGTAACATTTCATCTGAATGTAGCCACACAGAATCAAATCCATAATCTAAGTTAGTTTTTGCTTCATGCTGTAATCTCTCCAAAGGCAAATCTTTCTTTGATCTTTTATTTACATCACAAAAGTCACACCCTCTTCCACAACCTCTCATTGCTTCAATCAATGAATTGATTGTGGGTCCTTCAATAACTGGAATGTTTTCGAGATTTCTCACAAAACAATGCATTAGTTCTGGGGCATCATTTTTTTCTAGATCTTGAAATAAATCTACTGCCAATTCGTCAGCTTCTCCGACAACAACTGTGTCAATTCCATGTATTTTCATTCTATCTGATTTGGCTAATTCCCATGCGCCGTTACCACCAACTACCACTTTAAAATCGTATTTTTTTTTGAGTTGGATAATACTTGCACACATTTTTTTAAATTTCATAGCAACATAGGATAATTTTTCGGGCGACATTGTTGTAGTAACTGGAGCCATTCCTAATGGGTCCATTACATTAATTCCCACAACTTTGGTATCAGACCCAATTGATTTATTGAGCATTTCAGGATGAGCCATAAAAACATCTTCTCTTTTATATCCTCCTTGAATCAATGAACTCTCTATTCTTCTTAACCCCACCTGTGCTACTTTGACTTCACCTGTAACTGGGTCTGTTTCAACTGAAGGACAGAATACTTTGTCAAATACCCATTCAGGCAGTACTTCATATGGTCCACATGCAATGAATCCGTAAAGAAAATTTCCTCTGTAATTTGTCATTAAGCTACGATCAGCAGTAAGAACAATGCGCTTGCCAGCCATCAACCAGACTTCGTTAAAACATCTTATATATGATTTCCGAGGTGGATTGTTATTGGTTAATCTTTTTTTCTAATTGATCTGTTTGCAATATTTGCAGCAATGCCCCCAGCAGCAATCCCATTATCGATATTGACCACTGATAATCCCAAAGAACAACTTTGAAGCATTGATGCCAATGCCGATATTCCTTTTTCTCCATATCCATATCCTACAGATGTTGGAATCCCTATGACTGGAATATCTACCATGGATGAAACAAGTGTGGCCAAAGCCCCCTCCATTCCTGCAGCAACTATGATGCACTCAACATCTTCTTTAATCATTTTTTTTAAAATTGGAAAAATTCTTTGAATTCCTGCAACACCTACATCATAACCTGTAATGCATTTACAATTCATTGCTTCGCACATCAATCTAGATTCTTCTGCAACACCAATGTCTGAAGTACCTGCTGTAAGTATCCCTACCTTTCCTCCCTGAAATGCAATTGGTTTTTTAAATAGCAATAATGTTGATGATTTTTTTCCAGTCTTTATTGTAATTTTTAATCTTTTAGCAAATGCCAAAATCTTTGGATAGTCATTTTTCTTAATTCTTGAAATTATCACTGAATTTGATTTTTCCAAAGTTTTTTTGATAATTTTTTTAATCTCTTCTGTTTCTTTAGTTTCTGCAAAAATTACTTCTGGAATGCCTCGTCTTTTTCTCCTGTTGATATCAATTTTTGCAAATCCTTCTACTTCTTCAATTGAATATAATGAAGAAGCTTTTTTGCATTGTTTATTGAAATTTTTCCCACACTTAACGATTCTAAAATCTCATTAATCTCCAATGATGACTTTTCTCTGTTAGATTAAAAAAATGCTTAGATCTCAATACCCGAAATGGCATTTTTAACACTTTCAACGCCTTTATCAAAGACCTGTCTTTCTTCATCATTTAGATCTAATTCAATAACTTTCTCCACACCTTTTTTTCCAATTATTGCTGGAACGCCAATTGTTACATCAGAATGACCGTATTCACCGTCAAGGTATGTTGCAACTGGAATTACTTGCTTTCTGTCTCTTACCACTGATTCTACAATTGCAGAAATTGCATTTCCTGGTGCATGTACTGTAGCTCCTTTCAATTCGATCACTTTGGCTGCAACTTGTTTTGTATTTTGAATTAATTCATCTAATTTTTCTTTTGGAAGAAATGTTGATAATGGAATTCCTGATACTGATGAAAATCTTGGCAGTGGTAGCATATTTTCACCATGTTCTCCAATTACTAATGCTCTGATTGAATCACGAGAATGTCCTGTTGCTTCGTGAATAAATTGTCTAAATCTTGACAAATCAAGCATACCTCCCATTCCGAATACTCTGCTTCTATCAAATCCTGAAACTTTGTAAGTTATGTATGCCATGGGATCAAGTGGATTTGTAACTGGAATTATCATTGAATTGTCTGCATGTTTTTTAATATTTTCTACAACGCTCTTTACAATTGATGCATTAATTTTCAAAAGATCCATTCTTGTCATTCCTGGTTTTCTTCCTGAACCTGCAACTACTACAACTACATCTGAGCCTTTCATATCTGCAAAATCATTTGATCCCTTGACTTCTACGTCAATTCCTTGTTCTGACAGCATATGATTGATATCCATTGCTTCACCTTGTGGAAGCCCTTTGGCAACATCAAGTAACAAAATTTGATCATCCAATCTCTTTAATGCTGAGAATAGTGCTGCATCTCCACCTACTTTTCCAGAACCAATTATTGTAATCATGAAAATCGTCGTTGATTTTCAATAAATAAATCTAATGAAATTCCTAAACTTTTAGTCGAATTTATAAGTATTTTTGATAATTTTTAATCATGGTTGTAGTAATTGATCCACAGATTGCTGGAATATCTGGAGATATGCTTCTATCTTCATTAGTTGATTTGGGAGCTAATAAAAAAAAGATAATAGACGGAATTAGGAAATCTGAGAAATTTCTCTCAAACTCAACAATTAAAAAAATTGATTTTCAAAAAATTCAGAAACATGGAATTGAATGCGTTCAACTAATTTTAGAAATTTATGAGGAATCTCATGAACGAAAAGGTTCAGAAATCAGAAAAGCGATTACTGATTCGACTAAAGAAATAGGGCTCTTAAAAAAGTCCCAGATATTTGCAGAATCTTGTATTGATACTCTAATTTCTTCTGAATCCAAAATTCATGGAATTCCTGAAGATTCTGTTCATTTTCATGAGGCTTCAAGTATTGATACACTTGTAGACATTGTAGGGGTTACCATTGCATTAGAAGATTTAGGTTTATTTGATGAGAAAATTGTATGCTTGCCTATTTCTGTTGGTGGGGGGACTGTGACCTTTTCACATGGTAGTATGTCTAATCCAGCAAGCGCGGTTCTTGAGATCTTTAAAAACTCAAATTTGATAATCAAAGGAAATAACGCTAAAGAAGAACTTACAACTCCTACAGGTGCGTGTATTTTAGTAAATTTGACAAATAATGCTGTAGAATATTACCCATCTATGAAAATTGATTCTATTGGTTATGGCGCAGGCCAAAAAACCTTCGAGACTTTTTCAAATTCTCTGAAAATTGTTCATGGATCTCAAAATAATCTTGATATCGATTTAGTGAAAATTCTTGAAACAAATGTGGATGATGTTTCAGGAGAGATACTTGGAAATCTAATTGAAAAAATCATGGATAATGGAGCCCGAGATGTTTCAATCTATCCCGGCATTACAAAGAAAGGAAGGCCTACAAATCTTGTGTCTGTAATATGTGATTATGAAAATATGGATGATATTATTGATATATTGGTGTTGGAGACTGGAACTTTGGGAATTAGACTTTCTGATTCTAATAGATTTACAGTTCCCAGAGCAACCCATGATATTTTTCTAACATTAGACGGCCAATCTTTCAAAGTTAATTATAAAAAATATACGTTTAAAGGAAAAACTGATTTTAAAATAGAATTTGATGACCTAAAGAAAATATCAAACACCAATGATAAATCGATTAAAGAAACAGAATCATTACTAAGAAAAGAAATTGAGAAATTGGAGAATCTCTATGACAAATCTTGATGAACTTGTAAATTGGTTTGAGGATAAAAATAAAGTGATGATTGCACTTTCTGGAGGTGTTGATAGTGCACTTGTTGCATATGCTGCTTTTCAAAAATTAGGAAATTCTGCAATCGCAGTAACTGCTGACTACAAAACTTTGTCTAAAGAGGAACTAAAGGCTGCTTCTGATGTATGCTCTGAGATAGGAATTCGACAACTCTTTTTGGATTATGATGAACTTAAAAATGAAGATTTTATAAAAAACGACTCAAATCGATGTTTTCACTGCAGAATGGAACTAGGAGATCATCTAACTAAATTGGCAAGAGAGCATAATGTGCGGATTATTGTAGATGGCACAAATCTCGATGATTTGGGTGATTATAGGCCTGGAATTGAGGCGTTAAAACAACATGGGATAAGAAGTCCACTTGTAGAAACAGGCTTCTCAAAATCTAAAATTAGGGATGCTGCAAAATCTATTGGATTATCTGTGTTTGACAAGCCATCTAACTCTTGTCTTGCATCTCGTATTCCTTGGGGACAACGAGTCACCGCAGAAAAACTAATTCGAATAGAACTTGGTGAAACAGTTATCAAACAACTAACAAAACTAAAACAAGTTAGGGTTCGAGATCTTAACGGAACTGCCAAAATTGAAGTTGACAAAGAAATGATATCTGTTTTTGATGAATCTATTTTGGTTCAAATCTCTGAAAAATTCAAATTGATTGGTTTCAGTAATATTGAAATTGATCCAGAAGGGTATAAACCAGGAAAAATTAATGTGGTTGCAGATTGATCTACCTTGATAATGCTGCATCCACTAAAATTCATGAAGATGTTTTAGAATCGATGCTGCCCTACCTTAAAGAACAGTATGGTAATCCATCATCTATACATCGTTATGGTAGATTATCTCGCAAAGCCATTGAAAAGGCCAGAAAACAAATTGCATCTTTAATCAATGCAGAACCTTCTGAAATCCTTATCACCTCTGGTGGTACCGAATCTAACAATACTGCATTAAGAGGAATTGTCATGAAAAATCCTCAATGCCAGATTATCACATGTTTAATTGAACATGATGCAATTTTGGAACCTTGCAAAAAATTATCTCAAAGTGGATTTGATGTTGATTATCTTCCAGTCGATTCGTTTGGCATGATAAACCCTCTGGAACTTAAAAATCACATTTCTGAGAAAACATGTCTTGTCTCAATCATGTTTGGAAATAATGAGGTAGGTACTATCCAACCCATATCTGAAATTGCCAACATCTGTAATGAAAAAAAAATCCCATTTCATACTGATGCTGTACAGGCAGTTGGTAAGATTCCAATTGACGTTAAGGAATTAAATATAGATTTGTTATCTATTTCATCTCATAAACTCTATGGCCCCAAAGGAGTAGGCGCATTATACATCAAAAATGGTATTTCAATTGATCCTGTTATCTTGGGAGGAGGTCAAGAAAATGGTTTGCGTTCTGGAACTGAAAATGTTGCAAATATTGTGGGGTTTGGAAAAGCATGTGAAATCGCAAAAACCCACTTAGATGAAAATATGGATCATATGAAAAAACTACGAGATCAAATGATTGAAAAAGTATTGGACGACATACCTGAAGTTACTCTAAATGGGCATTCTGAGTTTAGGTTGCCAAATAATGTTCATTTCACGTTTCTTGGTGTTAATGGGGAGGATCTAATAATCAAACTTGATGAATTTGGAATTGCAGCATCTACCGGCTCAGCATGTTCTGTTAATACTCAAAAGGCTTCACATGTTTTAGAAGCAATGGGATTTTCACTAGAACAAATAACTGGCTCATTGCGATTAACTATTGGAATTTTCAATAATGAGAAAGAAATTGATCAAACCGTAGGTATTCTCAAAAAAGTTGTCAAAGAACTACGTTTAGTCTCACCATTCAAAGAAAAATATTCTTTTGGATTAAACTAAATCTTTATTCGAATTTTATTTCTAGTCATTGCAACTGTTGCCATAATTCCTAGGATGAGAATCATTACTGCAACTGTACTGAATTCTGGAACTACATAAGTTCCAATAATCTCAATATCTGAATCTCCTTGTTCAAAATTAATTGTTACTACTCTTGAATCTTTATCTATTATTGATTCTTGATATGGTATCTCTATACTGTCTATGAGAATAATAAACGTGTCATCTTTACCGTCTTGTTTCTCTGCTCCTATGAATTCTCTAGGCAGATCTAGTGTAATTACTCCTTCATCTATTGCATCTATTTGTACAACCAATGCAAAACTTTCAGAATCTACTGTCATATTTATTACCGCCCCTCCTCTTATAGTATATTTTACATCAAATGTTCCCCTATCTCCTGCTTTTACTTCAAAATTAGTTGTAGTTTCAACTGCTTTTGATTCTGGAGTGAATGAAAATACACTTTCTGCAGTGTGTTCATGGTAAAATGCTCTAATTGTATATTCTCCACCTTTTTTCCATACTCCTCCTTCCGCGATAATTATTTTTGTAAAGGTCCCATCTTGGCTCACAGTAATTTGTGCAATATCTATTATTGTACCTTCATGAATAATTTGTAGTAAGACTGGTGTATCTCCAATTATTGTATTTACATTGCCAAAAATTGCAATAGTATCTCCTTCACCATAGTTGCTATCATCAGTTTCAATAGATAGTAGAGATTCTTGTGCAAAAACAGTTCCTGTAGAAATTATTAGTAATGGCAATAATGCATAAAATATTCTAAACTCCACAAGCTTTCAACTGCTCATTTGTATATTTTCTTTACTACTAAAAAATGAAAAAATGAAAAAAGTTGTGTGAACTTAGTATCTTGGCATAATGCTAAGTCTTGACTTTGCAGATACTGCAATTGTTGAGATAATTGCTACTGCTAGAATCATGGCTGCAATTGTACCAAATTCTGGTATCACAAAGGTACCTATAATTTCAATTTTCTCAGCGCCTGCTAGGAACATGACTGTGACTTTGTTTCCGTTAATTTCAACATCATCCCATTGTTCTCCATCAACAAGTACCATGAAGATACCGTCTTGGACTTTTTTGGATGGGGTCACTGTTAATGTTCCATCTTTTTTAGCGTCGATGTCAATGACAATTGATTTGTCATTAGTATTGAGAGTTGCACTCTTTACTACTCCACCTGAAATGGTAAATGGTATACATTGACCATCTGCAGTTATCTCATTAGAACCACATTTACTTGGTGTTGTAGGTCTTGTTGAAGTTGCTTCTCCACCTATTAGTTCGACTTTTACACTGTTGCTTTTTTCAACACTGCCATAGTTTACTTTAATGGTGTAAGTACCATCGTATTTCCACATTGCACTTGCTGTGTTTAATGTAGTCTCAAAACTCTTATCTGCTGCTACAGTAATTTGATTAACTGTAACAATGGAGTTAAGTGGACTCACAACAGTTACTGTGACTGGATTTCCAGATGCTATATTTGCTACTTGGCCTGTTACCCTAATTATCTCATTGTGATTGTACTCTGATTTATCTGTCCAAACAGATATTGGAATTGCATCCATCAAACTTTTCTTTGCTGATGCTTTGGCCTCATCTTGAGCACATCCTACACATGCTGGTGGAAGATCCACCGCATCTGCTGATGAAATAGTTAAGGTGCCGACTGCAGTCAAAATGGCTAGTAGCGCGAACGACGTACGACTGTTCATCTTGTTGCGAATTGAATTCGTCTCTATTTATGTATATTTAAAAAATGAAAAAAGTTGTGAA
>Ga0224507_10000038_pt1 | contig 49560 bp, 43 predicted proteins | sample SF_Jan12_sed_USG_3_FD_170159 | JGI IMG/M metagenome (GOLD analysis project Ga0224507, IMG submission 170159) | Sediment microbial communities from San Francisco Bay, California, United States - SF_Jan12_sed_USGS_13 | ecosystem: Environmental > Aquatic > Marine > Sediment | place: USA... | reverse complement strand
ACTCCATACCCCGGTAAAACAACTCGAAGCGCTCGGCCACCGGAGGGTTGCCAGGTCGAATCCTGGCCAGGGCCGCCTGGTCTTCCGGAAAATCGTAAACAAAACAGGGGCGATCCCTGCCCAGGGCTGGCGAGACCACGGTTCCCATGAGCAAGTCGCTCAACTGGGCATCAGTAAGGGTTTCCCCGGGCAGGCTGACCTGGCGACGGGCCAACGCGTCAAGCAACGTCTGTCGCCCGGCCACCAGCGGATCCAGGTCCACGGCCTGTAAGAACGCGTCCCGATAAGTCAGGCGTTGGCACTGTAGCGATTCCCCACCCTCGCCCAACAATTCCCCCATCAAATCCTCCACCTCATCCATCAAGCGGTGGTGATCCATACCGAGCCGGTAGTATTCCAGCATGGTGAATTCCGGGTTATGCCAGCGACCACTCTCGCCGTCTCTGAATACTCTCGCAATCTGGTAAATATCCCCGGAACCGGCTGCCAGCAGCCGCTTCATCGGGAATTCCGGCGAGGTATGCAAATACAGGGCACCCGGCTGACCCGCGACCCGGGTAGTCATGCTATGAATATTTACATCCGTGGTTCCGGCCGCCGACAATACCGGAGTTTCCACCTCCATTACCCGCCTGCGCTCAAAGAAGGCCCTTGTGCGAGCCAGCATTCCGGCACGCAGACGCAGCACCTCCACCGAAGCCGTGGGGCGCCAACTTGTGTTTGCTGTCATGGGATATCCCGAGGACCGGTGATCAGTCCTTGACCCGCGACACGTACTCGCCGCTGCGGGTGTCCACCTTGATGACTTCGCCTTCTTCAAGGAACAGGGGCACACGCACCGAGGCACCAGTCTCCAGGCGAGCAGGTTTCACACCGCCCTGGGCAGTGTCCCCACGCAAACCCGGGTCGGTCTCTACGATCTTCAATTCCACAAAGTTCGGCGCCGACACCAACAGGGGTGAGTTATTCCAGAGGGTTACCAGGCAGATATCTTCTTCCTTCAGCCATTTCACGGTGTCCCCAACGGCATTGGCGTCGGCAGCATACTGCTCGTATGAGGAAGGGTCCATGAAGTGCCAGAATTCGCCATCGTTGTACAAATACTGCATGTCTGTCTCAACCACATCCGCAGCATCCACGCTTTCACCAGACTTGAACGTCTTGTCCACCACCCGGCCATTCTTGAGATTGCGCACCCGCACCCGGTTGAAGGCCTGGCCCTTGCCCGGTTTCACGAATTCGTTTTCAACAATGGTGTAGGGATCGCCATCAAGCAAAATTTTCAATCCTGAGCGAAATTCGCTGGTCTGGTAGCTGGCCATAGCATGGAGTCCTGTCAAAACACGGTTATTCCGGGAATCTGCGCCCCGGTGAAAGCGGCCAATAGTACCAAGATTCTCTGAATCAGGTCAGCCAAAAAGCGGCCAATTGCGTCACTACCCCTGCCGGCCCTCCCCAGTCCCCCGCCGGGCGAAACTGGTGATACACTCCGAAACGAACAATGAATGCCTTATCGCATGGGATTTGTGCAGCGTACCAACCTGTCCGGAGAACGTGAATTGAACCAGGAAGCCCGTGTTCCATTAATCGTCATCGCCAAGGCTCCCGAGCAATCGGAATCAGTCAACCGCATCCTTCGCACAGGCGGCCATCCGGTTCACTGTACGTTGATATCCAGCACCGATGACCTTGCGGAGGCTATGGGCCAGATCAATCCAGAGATGATCCTGTTATTCACCGAGGAATCCGGGGTTGGTATAGGCACCGTGGCCGACCTGAGAAATTCATGGGCGCCGGGAGTGCCCATCCTGGAAGTACGCAGCGCCCTGAACGAGCAAATTATCGCCCGGGCCATGCGGGAGGGAGCCAAGGACACGGTATCCCTGACCCATACCGATCGAATGATTGCCGTTGCCACACGCGAGCTTCGCAGTTTCCGCCTGGAACGGGCTCTTAACCAGACACTGGGGGCGGCCAGCCAGTACAAAGAACAGCTGCACAGCTTCCTGGAAGGTTCGGCGGACGCCATTGCCCAGGTTAGCGAGGGCATCGTGGTGGGCACCAATGCCGCCTGGCTGGAGCTATTTGGATACCCTGAAGAGGAATCTCTGGTGGGAACCCCGGTGATGGATTTATTCGACAACCAGAACCACGCCGCCATCAAGGCAGCCCTGGTGGCCTGCATGCAGGGCAAGTGGAGCGACCACGACCTCAAGGCCCAGGGACTGCTGAGCGACAACTCCGCTCTGTCCGTAATCCTGCAACTGACCCAGGCAGACTTTGATGGGGAACCCTGCGTTCGCATGTGTATACCCGCCCGCAAGTCCGAGCAGCAGGAACCGGATCAGAAACTGGAACGATTCGCCAAGCTGGATATGACCACCGGCCTCTACAACCGACGTCATTTCATCTCCCACCTGACTCGTCGCCTCACGCAACCTTCCCGGGGAGGTGTGACTGCCCTGCTCTACATCACCGTGGATAATTTCCGGGACATTATCAACAACATCGGCGCACTGGGCAGTGAGGAGGTGCTAACAAGCTTCTCCAACCTGTTACGCGATAGCGTTGTTAGTGGCGATTTGTACGGCAGGTTCGGCGGAACCATGTTCGTCGCCTACATCAATCGCGGTACCAGGCAGGATGTGCTGGCCTGGGCCAGCAACCTGGGCAACCGGGTTCGCACCCATGTATTCGAAGTGGGCAACCAGTCTATTTCCGCAACTTGCAGCATCGGCATCGCGGAAGTCGACAATTTCAGCGAAAGCCTTGAGCGCTTGATTAATCACGCCGACCAGGCCAATGAAACCTGTCGTAAAAATGGGGGTGACGGCACCCACATCTTCGAAATGGACGTGAGTAATGACACCCAGACTATCGAATTCGACAAACACTGGGTGCGACATGTCAAAAGCGCGCTTATGGATAACCGTTTCAGCCTGGTGCACCAGCCCATTGCCAGTCTCACCGACGAAATACACGACATGTACGACGTCATGCTGAGAATGACCGATGACAAGGGCAACGAGGTTCTGCCCTCGAACTTCATTCCAGCCGCGGAGCGCAATGGCCTGATCAAACCGATTGACCGATGGGTCGTCGATGCAGCACTGCAGTTCTGCGCCACCAGAAAAGCCTCACGTGTATTTGCCCGAATTTCAGCCGAGTCGGTAATCGATGAGACGCTGCCCAAGTGGATAGGAGAGAAACTGAAAACTGCGCGACTTGGGCCAGGCGCCCTGTGCATCCAGGTGAATGAGGGCGTGGCAAGGAAACATCTCAAGCAAACCCTGGAGCTGGCCACCCAACTGGGAGAACTTGGCGTGTATTTTGCCCTCGAACATTTTGGCACCGCGAATGACTCCATCCGCTTGCTCAAGCACCTGCGGGCGGATTACGCGAAAATCGATGGCTCACTCATGCAGGGCCTGGCCAATAATGAAGACAACCAGCGCCGGGTGACAGAACTGGCTCAGGCGCTGAAAGAAAAAGATATCCAAAGCATCGCGGAGCGTGTGGAAGACGCCAATACCATGGCCGTGCTGTGGCAGTCCGGTGTCCAGTACATGCAGGGCTATTACGTCCAGGAACCCGAGGTCATCCTGGGCACCAGTACCCCCTAAGGCCGACCCTACTCGACGGCCAACTTGTCCACCTTTCGATACCCGCGCGGCAACAATGAGCCACGTTTGCCGCGACTCCCCTCGTATTGCTCAAGCTCGTGGTAGCCCAGGCGCATGTGCCGCTGACCGCTGAATATGACCAGCTTGTTCTCGGGACCAATCACCGCCACCGACACCACTTTTTCCTGTCCGGACTTGAGTCTCTTTGAAGGGATATTGATGATCTTGTTTCCCTTGCCACGACTGAGCTGGGGTAACTCGGCCATGGGGAAGGTCAGCAGGTAACCTTCGCTCGTGGCCGCCACCACCCAGTTGCCCTCGCCGGCCGGTACCCTGGCAGACGGAAGCACCACACTGCCAGCGGGTGGCTTGAGAACCACTTTGCCGGCCCGGTTGCGGGACAACAAGTCAGCGTACTTCACGATGAATCCGTACCCGTAATCACTGGCCATAAGCCACAAATCATCCGGGTCGCCGATTAACACGCCGGCGAACGACGCGCCATCGGGTGAATTAAACCTGCCCGACAGGGGTTCGCCCTGGCTGCGTGCAGACGGCAAAGTGTGAGCCTGCAGGGAATACGTTCTGCCTGTGCTGTCCAGAAACACCACCTGCTGATTACTGCGACCCTTGCTGGCCTGCAGGAATTCATCTCCCGACTTGTAGGTCACGCTGGAAGGATCGATCTCGTGACCCTTGGCACCCCTGGCCCAGCCGCGCTTGGACAGGATCACGGTCACCGGCTCGCTGGAGATCAACTGGTTCTCGTCAATGGCCTGGGCTGCGGGCCGCTGGATTATACGGGTCCGTCTGTCGTCGCCGTATTTGTCCATATCCTCTGTGATTTCCTTGCGGATGAGCGTTTTCAGCCTGGCCGCGCTGCCAAGTATCTTCTGCAGCGCATCGCGCTCTTCAGCCAGTTCACCCTGCTCGGCCTTGATACGTATTTCCTCGAGCTTCGCCAGGTGGCGTAATTTCAACTCGAGGATGGCTTCCGCCTGGATGTCACTGAGTCCAAAGCGCTCCATCAACACCGGCTTGGGCTTATCCTCGGCCCGGATGATGGCGATTACCTCGTCAATATTCAGGAAGGCGATCAACAGGCCGTCCAGGATGTGCAGCCGTTGCTCAACCTTGTCCAGGCGGTACTGCAGTCGACGGGTGACAGTCGTGGTGCGGAACTTGATCCAGTCCCCAAGCAGGCGCTTGAGGTTATGCACCTTGGGAAGACCATCAAGCCCGATAATATTCAGGTTTACCCGGTAACTGCGCTCCAGGTCGGTGGTAGCAAACAAATGCGCCATCAAGGCATCCGCGTCCACCCGGTTTGAGCGGGGCGACACCACCAGGCGTGTAGGATTCTCGTGATCGGACTCGTCACGCAGGTCTTCCACCATGGGCAGCTTTTTTGCGCGCATCTGGTTGGCGATCTGCTCGAGTATCTTGCTCCCGGAAACCTGGTAGGGCAGCTCGTCGATCACCAGGTCACCATCTTCTTTTTTCCAGGTCGCCCGCATCCGCAGGGTGCCACCACCATTGATATATATCTGGCGGATTTCGGACAGCGGCGTAACGATCTCTCCGCCGGTGGGAAAATCAGGGCCCTGGATAATTTCACACAGGTCTTCTATAGAGGCCGAAGGCTTCTCCAGCAAGTGAATACAGGCCGCCGCGACCTCACGTAAATTGTGTGGCGGCACGTCCGTGGACATACCCACCGCTATACCGGTCACCCCGTTTAGCAACAGGTTTGGCAAGCGCGCCGGCAACATGATCGGCTCTTCCATGGTGCCATCAAAGTTAGGCGCCCAATCCACGGTTCCCTGGCCCAGTTCCGATAGCAGCACCGCCGCATAGGGATGCAACTTGGCCTCGGTGTAACGCATGGCCGCAAAGCTCTTCGGGTCGTCTGTAGAACCCCAGTTCCCCTGGCCTTCAATAATTGGATAGCGGTAAGTAAAGGGCTGGGCCATATGGACCATGGCCTCGTAACAAGCGGAGTCGCCATGGGGATGAAACTTGCCGATCACATCACCCACGGTACGAGCTGATTTCTTGGGCTTGGATGTTGCCGCCAGTCCCAGCTGACTCATGGCGTAGATAATCCTGCGCTGCACAGGCTTGAGGCCGTCACCGATGTGCGGCAGCGCCCTGTCAAGGATCACGTACATCGAATAATCGAGGTAGGCCTTCTCGGTGAAGGTCTTGAGCGGTTGTTGCTCAACACCCTCGAAATTCAGTTCCTGATTTTCCATGGTTCTCAACTCTCTGAGGTCACCCGTGCATACTGGCCGGGCCCTGGGAATTCCAATCAGCGGCTTACCAGCCTATATCGAGGCCAGGTTGCCCTTTTCCTCCAGCCACGCCCGTCGATCCGTCGCCCGTTTCTTGGTCAGGAGCATATCCAGCAATTGCTCTGTCTTGTCTGAGCCGGAGATGGTTAACTGCACCAGGCGCCGGGTATCCGCCGCCATGGTGGTCTCACGCAACTGCCCGGGGTTCATTTCACCCAGGCCTTTGAATCGGGTCACGCTTACCTTGCCACGCAGCTTCTCTGCCTGGATACGGTCGAGAATCCCAAGGCGTTCCGAGTCATCCAGGGCGTAGAAAACCTGCTGCCCCACATCCACCCGGAACAGCGGTGGCATCGCAATGTATATATGCCCCGCTTCCACCAGGGGACGGAAATGACGCAAGAAAAGCGCGCACAACAAGGTCGCAATATGCAGGCCGTCGGAATCAGCATCAGCCAACACGCAGACCTTGTGATAACGCAGCGCGGAAATATCCGGATTGCCCGGGTCAACACCCAGGGCTACCGCGATGTCGTGAACTTCCTGGGATGCCAGCACCTGCTGTGAATCCACTTCCCAGGTATTAAGGATTTTTCCTCGCAGGGGCATAACCGCCTGGGTTTCACGGTCCCTGGCCTGCTTGGCCGAACCACCTGCGGAGTCACCCTCCACCAGGAATAATTCAGACAGTTCCGGCTGCTGACTGGTGCAATCTGCCAGCTTGCCCGGCAGGGCCGGACCCTGGACCACCCGCTTGCGAATCACCTTCTTGCTGGCCTTCAAGCGGGTCTGGGCATTGGCGATGGCCAGTTGTGCGATTTTCTCACCGGTATCCGGATGCTGATTCAGCCACAAGGCGAAGGCATCTTTCACCGCACCCATCACAAAGGCTGCACACTCCCGGGTAGACAGGCGTTCCTTGGTCTGCCCGGAGAACTGGGGATCGCTGACCTTGACCGACAGTACATAATTCACTCTGTCCCAGACATCCTCGGGGGCCAGGCGCAATCCTCGCGGCAACAGGTTACGGAAGTCGCAGAACTCTCTCAGGGCCTCGGTCAATCCGCTACGCAAACCGTTTACGTGGGTACCACCCTGGACAGTGGGAATCAGGTTTACATAGCTTTCGCAAACCGCCCTTTCACCGCCGGTAATCCAGACCAGCGACCAGTCCGCGGCTTCTCTTGCACCGGTCAGACAGCCGCTGAAGGGTTCCTCGGGCAGGAACTCGGCCTTCTCCAGGGATTCAAGCAGGTACTCATCCAGCCCTCCCTGGTACAGCCATTCGTCTTTCTCATCGGTCTTTTCATTGCTGAACGTCACTTTCAGCCCGGGGCACAATACCGCCTTGGCTTTCAGGGTGTGACGCAACTGGGGGACAGAAAACTTTTCGCTGTCGAAATATTTCGGATCTGGCCAGAATCGGATGGTGGTGCCGGTATTGGCCTTGCCAACCTTTCCCACCACATCCAGCTCACCGGACTTTTCTCCTCCCCGGAAGCTCATGTTGTACTCGGCGCCACCGCGACGAATCCAGACTTCCAGATTCTTCGACAGGGCATTCACCACCGACACGCCCACACCATGCAAACCGCCCGAGAACTCATAATTTCCCTCGGAGAATTTGCCGCCTGCATGCAGCCGGGTAAGGATCAGTTCCACACCGGGAATTTTTTCATCCGGGTGAATATCTACCGGCATACCGCGACCGTCATCGCTAACCTGCAGGGAACCATCCTTGAAAAGCACCACGTCAATGCGCTTGCAGTGCCCCACGAGCGCCTCATCGACGCTGTTATCGACGACCTCATGGGCAAGGTGATTCGGTCGGCTTGTATCGGTGTACATGCCGGGGCGGCGCCTCACCGGATCAAGTCCGCTAAGTACCTCAATGTCGGAGGCGTTGTAGTCTCGACTCATGTTCCAATCATTCTGGGGTTAACAAGATGGGCGGATTCTAACCCACTTTGGGCCGCCCATGGCGACCTTCGTCTGCGGCCAATCGATGAATACGATGGTTGCAGAAAGGGAATCCGGCAAGCGGCATGGATCCGGTTAAGCCCGGGCATCAATTAAAGTCAGCCAGCAACGATTTCCTGGTGGTTTCGGGCACCGGATCGACAGACTCCGTACAGTGCTCGTGCTCCACACCGAAAGACAGTCCCGCCCCCTGCCTGAGCGCGCCAATCATGTCGTCAGTGAATTCGAAACGCATGAAATGCACCGATGAAGTCTTCTCCCCGGTGGAACGCTCCAGGTCCTCATTGGCAATACCGAAGACCTTATCGAAGCCCGCCACCCTGGCCCAGACCTTGTTCTCCACACCTACCAACCTGGCTAATTCCCGGCGCCGCTGCTCTACATCCGCATATTCAAGCATGAAGGTGGCCTTGAGGTTGCTGCCATCGGGAATAAGCGGATTGTAGGTCTCCAGCTCCTCCAAAATACCCTCCTCCTCAAAGATTCTTTCCACCCGGAGCATCTCCTGCACCTGGTACTGCATGGTCAGGGTATCTTCGAAATAAAGGGTTGCGTATTCGCCCAGCGAAACCTTTCGATCGCGCTTGTGAGCCATTACCTTGCTACGAAAATCGGGACGAATCCGGTGGTAATGTTCCAGACTGAACAGGTCGCTGATCTGCAATTTTTCCATGACGGCGATTCTCTCCGCTCCTTCGTCTGGCTGGCTTGCGGCCGGCCGTATTGGTCTAAATCCCATAGGCGATGCGTAGCAGTCGCAAGGGATGAGTGGGTTGCATGTCGCCGTCCAGCCCGTGGCGAATCTGCTCACCGGCCATTGGACAATCACTGGCGTAATAGTCGGGCTTGGCATCATTCACCTTGCGGACAACCGGCCTGCCGATCTTCACCGAGAAATCGTGGAATTCCTGCTTCACGGCATAAGTGCCATTGTGGCCACTGCATCGTTCAATGGGATCCACGGTTGTACCGGGAACCAGCGACAGCACGTCGCGTGTTTTCAGCCCGATGTTCTGCACTCTCAGGTGACAGGCCACGTGATAGGACACGTTACCCAGTTCCTTCTTGAACTGTGTATCCAGCAGTCCGGCCTTGTGTCTGTGCATCAGGTATTCGAATGGATCGAACATCGCCGCCTGGACTTTTTTCACCTGCTCGTCATCCGGGAACATCAGCGGCAGTTCCTGCTTGAACATGAGTACACAGGATGGAATGGGCGCGACAATATCCCAACCATCATCGACCAGTGCAGCCAGGACAGGGATGTTGATGTCCTTGTTCGCAGCCACGCTCTCCAGGTCACCAAGCTCAAGCTTCGGCATACCGCAGCATTTCTCCTTCGGGGCCATCTGAACCGGAATTCCGTTGTGCTGGAAAATCGCAGCGATATCTTCGCCAAGCTCCGGGTGTATATGACGGCCGTAGCAGGTTCCAAACAGGGCAACTTTGCCTCGCGTGGGTCCGGCTTCCTGGGGCTGGGCCGACAAAACCGGTACCGATTTCATCCGCGCTTTCAGCGAGCGGGCGGCGTAATCCGGCACCGGGGCGTCTTCATGGATGCCCATGGTCGCCTTGAGAAGTTTGCGGCCTGCCTTGCTGTGATTGACCGCGTTAACCGCCTGGGCCACTACCGGAATGCCGGCAAGGCGTCCCACAACGTCTGTGGCACTGAGAATCTTGTCACGGGTGGAAGCTCCCTCATCCTTGAATCGCTTGGCCTTGGCCCTGAGCATCAAGTGTGGAAAGTCCAGGTTCCACTCGTGAGGGGGAACGTAGGGACACTTTGACATGTAGCACATGTCGCACAGGTAACAGTGGTCCACCACGTCCCAGTAAACTGTCTTGGGAACAGAGTCCAATTCACCGGTGTCTGACGCATCCACCGCGTCGAACAGGGTGGGGAAGGAATTGCACAGGCTGAAACATCGTCTGCAGCCGTGACAAATATCGAAGACCCGCTCCATTTCTTTGAAAAGCGATTCTTGGTTGTAAAAGTCGGGGTTTTTCCAATCCAACGGATGACGGGTGGGCGCCTCCAGGCTACCCTCCCTGCGGCTTCCACCTGACGTGGCCATGGTGCCTCCCAGGAAAGTTATAAATGGGTGGGGGCAACCCTGATCACCCCCACCCGAACTGCCGAAGCAGTAACGTTTTGCCTAGTCTTCCATGCTATCCAGAGCTTTCTGGAAGCGATTGGCGTGAGAACGCTCAGCCTTGGCCAGGGTTTCAAACCAATCGGCAATTTCATCAAAGCCTTCGTCACGGGCGGACTTGGCCATACCCGGGTACATATCGGTGTACTCGTGGGTTTCACCAGCAATAGCTGCTTTAAGGTTGTTACCTGTGGGACCGATGGGCAGGCCGGTAGCGGGATCGCCTACGGCTTCCAGGTATTCCAGGTGACCATGGGCATGACCGGTCTCGCCTTCAGCGGTTGAGCGAAAAACAGCCGCAACATCGTTGTAGCCTTCCACGTCAGCCTTGGCTGCGAAATACAGGTAGCGACGATTCGCCTGGGACTCGCCAGCAAACGCATCTTTCAGATTTTGTTCAGTTTTTGAACCCTTCAAGTCCATTTCAGGTCTCCTTTATAGGTCGATTAAGTACGGGAGAAATCGTTCTTTAGACCTAGTCTAAAGGTCTTCATCGATTCTAGCCCCACCCCGGGCGATGTCAACCGAAGATCCGGTTACTCCTCAGAGGGCGCAAAATCCTCCGGCTCGGCATTCTCGCCTGACCCGCTTAGAACCTGGACTTTTTGTTCCGCTTCCCTGAGAGCAGTCTGACACTGGCGGGTCAGGGTGACCCCCCGTTCAAACTGCTTGAGGGTCTCCTCCAGGGGCAGATCTCCTGCTTCCATGCGCTCTACCAGACTTTCCAGCTCGGCCATGGCCGCCTCGAAATCCAGATCCTCGGTCTTGCTTTTTGCCACGGTAATCCCAATATCGTCGGTTAACATGGGAATCATGACGTTACGCACGTCCCCGCGCAATAGCAGACGCCTACGCAAACAGCCAATTCCTCGTTACAATATGACTAAATTGAATCCATTGCCGGGCGAAACTCGAATCAATGAGTTAAAATGGGTCTAAATATCTACTATCCGCCCATCTGATCACCGATGAATCCAGGCCGTAATCGCCTGGTTTTTATTATTCTTGAGGAAACCTTACTGATGAACCAGGACTCCAAGGGCCGTAGTGCCGGCATCGCCGAAATAGAAGATGTGCAAGGCCGCGCGGACACCCGCCGCATCCCGATCAACAAGGTTGGCATCAAGGATATTTACCACCCGGTACGCGTGAGTGACCGCGCCGGTGGCGACCAGCACACGGTTGCCCGGTTCAATATGTATGTGAACCTGCCCCAGGACTTCAAGGGCACCCACATGTCACGGTTCGTGGAAATCCTCCACAACCACGAGCACGAAATTTCAGTTAAGTCCTTCCGCGTAATGCTCTCGGAAATGACCGAGCACCTGGATGCAGATGCCGGTCACATCGAAATGGAGTTCCCTTACTTCATCAACAAGAAGGCGCCGATTTCGGGCGTCAAGAGCCTGATGAACTACCAGGCCTCGTTCATTGGCGAACACAAGAATGGCAAGAATGCCATGACTCTTAAAGTGGTTGTACCGGTTACCAGCCTTTGCCCCTGTTCAAAAAAGATCTCCGATCGCGGCGCTCACAACCAACGCTCCCACGTCACTATTTCGGCCAGGATCGAGGGCTTTATGTGGCTGGAAGAACTGGTGGACATCGTGGAAGAGGAAGCCTCTTGCGAGTTGTACGGCATCCTCAAACGGCCGGACGAAAAGTACGTGACCGAGCGCGCCTACGACAATCCCAAGTTTGTGGAAGATATCGTGCGCGACATCGCTGTTCGCCTGAACAATGAAGACCGGGTGCGGGGCTACGTTGTGGAATCAGAGAATTTTGAGTCCATTCACAACCATTCGGCTTACGCCCTGATCGAGAAAGACAAGGACCTGGAGGCCTGAGGCACCCCCGCCCCGGGCCCGGCGCCATGGGCGCAAGGCTGCAACTTCCCCACGGGAAACAGGACTTCAGTCATTGAATTGTCTGTTTGATTCCCGGTATCCGCATGGATACCAGGGCTCAGGCGGAGAGCTTGTCAGTAGATGCTGCCAGGCCGTCCATGCGTTGCAGGCGACGGATCAGTGAACGCAGGAACACTCGGTTGAACCGCAACTGGCAGGCGGAAGACACCTGTTCGAGCAGAGTTGAACTGACACAGATCAGGATAACGTGCTCGGTGGCGCGGATCGTTGCAGTTCTGCGGGCGCCGCTGACGTAGCTGGCCTCGCCGAAACAATCGCCCTGGCCGAGTATCGCCACTGCCTTGCCAGCCCGCTCCACCCCGACACCGCCATCGACGATGACGTAGAAACGGTCATCCATTTCGCCTTCGCGGACAATCTCTTCGCCCTGCTCCATCTCCCGCCATTCACTGGCCCGCAGCAACTCCCAGATCTCGGAGTGAGAAAATTCGTGAAAGAAACGCAGCTTGCGAAGCGTGTCATAGCGTTCCTGACGGTCCACGGTGTCATTCTGACTTCGCAGGTTCTTGAAGACCTTGGTCAGATCAGCCGCAAACTCGTTTCCGTTCTTGTAGCGATTCTCGGGATCTTTCTGCATTGCCTTGGAAACAATGTTTTCCAGTTCCTCGGGAATTTCCGCACGCAGCGTGTGAATCGGGGGCGGCGTGGAATAGACAATCTGGTGGAGCAACTTGCCCAGGTTGTTGGCCTTGAACGGCCTGTCCCCAGTCAGCAACTCATACATGGTGGCGCCCAGGGCATACAAATCAGCACGATGAGTTATCTCGTCGGACTGCACCTGCTCCGGCGACATATAACTGGGTGATCCCGCTATGCCCTGGATACGCGATACATCGGCATCCTTGACGATGGCAATACCAAAATCGATGATGCGCACATCATTATCAAGGGTCAGCATCAGGTTACTGGGCTTGATGTCCCGGTGTATCACACCCCGTCCGTGGGCATAGGACAGGGCCTTGGCGCACTTGTAGGTGATCTCGACTACATCATCCACCCGAAGCAGATTTCCCGGCTTGGTGTAAGCGGCCAGCGTCCGGGCCCCGTGCACGTGCTCGGTGACCACGTAATACCGCCCTTCTTCCTCACCAGCGTCGAAAATTGGCAGGATATTCGGATGCTGCAACTTGCCCACCATGTGGGCCTCATTGAAAAACATTTTCCGGGCCACACGTGCCTTGTCGTCTTGGTCGGTAGCCTCGTTCTTGTATACCTTGATGGCCACATCACGCCCGTAGTAGGGATCATGGGAAAGGAACACCCTGCCAGTGCTACCACGACCCACTTCGTTGATGATGACGTATTTACCAATCTTGTCTGGTATCACGCCTGTATTACTTTGGCTCAAATTAGTACTTCTTCGAAAATCCGTTAAAGGTAAACAAGTGATTGGGCAATGGCCCACAAAATGGCCCCTGCGAACACTCCCGCTAAAGTATCGTCAACCATAATGCCTATTCCGCCGCCCAGTCTGTGATCAACCTCTCGGATTGGCCAAGGCTTGAGGATATCGAAAAACCGGAACAGGGCAAAACCGACCAGGCTCCAGATCCAGCCCTGGGGCGCCAGCAACATGGTGAGAAAATAACCGGCAAACTCATCCCAGACGATGCCGGGATGGTCATGAGCATCCAGCCTGCGCGCACTCTCACCACAGATCCAGACGCCCACAACAAACATCGCCGCGGCCACCAGCAAGCGAATCTCCAGCGACTGGGCTCGCATGGGCCACTCAAGGAAAACCGCTACCAGGGTGCCGGCGGTACCCGGCGCCCAGGGCGCCAAGCCACTGCCAAATCCGAATGCGAGAAAGTGCACGCCATCGGTGAATACTGTCTTGGGAGAAACTGCTTTATTCATGCCTAAAAATGCTCAAATCCCGCGGGTGGAAGAGGAACTTCCCGCTCATCCCTCATCAGGCGAATACCCTCAGAACCCGAAATCTCGCCGATCCGGGTGCATTCGCACGACCACTTCCGTGACACCTCGGCCAACAGGGCCTCGCGCTCCCGCGGCACGGTGAAACATAACTCATAATCGTCGCCGCCGGTAAGCGACAGTGACAGCGCCCGCTGCTCACCCAGCATGGCAGACAACTCATCCAGACCAGGAATTTGCTGCAGAAAAACCGTTGCGCCCACTGAACTCGCCTCAAGCAGGCGTCCCAGGTCTCGCAGCAAACCATCCGATATATCCAGACAGGCGCTGGCTATACCCCTGAGGTCACGGCCCTGGCGTAAACGCGGCACCGGCCGCAGGAATCGCTGGCGCCACTCCCCGGGTTCATTCTCAGGCTGAATCTCACCCTGCATACACGCCAATCCCGCTGCAGCCAGGCCGGTTCGCCCGGTAATATAAATGCCGTCACCCTCAGCCGCTCCCTGCCGGCGCAAGGCCTGGCCGGGAGGAACGAACCCGGTGATCTGTACCGAGACACCCAGGGGGCCACGCACAGTGTCGCCACCTACCAGGGAAATATTGAACTCCCGGGTGCAGTCCCCTAGTCCGCGAGCAAAGGATCGTACCCAGGATTCCTCCGCCATCGGCATTGAAAGAACCAATGTCGCCCAGGCCGGTTCCGCACCCATCGCGGCGATGTCGCTGATATTCACGCCGAAGGCCCGCCAGGCAAGGTTCTCGCCGGTGATGCCCACGGGAAAATGCACTCCCTCGAACAAGGCGTCCACGACCTGGACAAGTTGCTGAGCTTTGGGCGGCTGGAGCAACGCCCCATCATCACCAATGCCCAGCACCACGTCCGTGCGCCGGGCGCCGCCGTGTTCACTAAGAATTTGAATTACCTGGCTTTCGCTAAGACCGCTCAAGGCGCAACTCCCCGGATATCCAACCCGCGGCATCCATCCAGTTTCCGGGAGTTTCCCACACCCGGTTGCCACGAACGAATTCTTCATGTCTGAACAGACAGATAGGCGGGTGTTCGCGCTCGACCGGAAGAGCCAGGGGCATTAGCTCAATCTCAGCTGGGCTTGCGAGGCGCTTGCTGCTCTAGCTTGCGAAATTCACCAGCGGCTTTGTCCAACATTGCATTCACGTAGCGGTGCCCATCCTCGGCGCCGTAAAATTTGGCCATCTCCACCGCCTCGTTGATCACGACGCGGTAAGGAACATCCAAACGTTCACGAAGCTCATAGACTCCTATCATCAGGATACTGCGCTCCACGGGATCAAGCTGATCAATGGGGCGGTCGGCAAAGGTCGAGAGCACACTGTCCAATTCATCGGACAGGGGCGGGATTTTCAAAATAAGTTCTTTGAAATACCTGGGGTCAGCACCCGAGAAATACCGTGCGTTGAAATCGTCCAGCGAGGCATGCTCCATCTCCTCGATGTACTCAGCCACCAGGTCGGCGATGTAATCCAGGTTCAGTTTCGAACCCTTGGTATCAAGCAGAAACTGCTTGTAGATTTCCCGCTCGTCCGTGCCTGCCACCTGCCATTGGTACAGGGCCCACATGGCCAGTTCCCGGGCCTTGCTACGCCCGGACGGAGCGCGCCTGACCTTGTTGTCAGGCACTATCAGCGCTCCAGTTGACGCAGGAGGTTGGCCATTTCAACGGCACACATGGCCGCCTCAGCGCCCTTGTTGCCGGCCTTGGTGCCCGCGCGCTCAACGGCCTGCTCAATGGTATCCACGGTCAGTACGCCAAAACCCACCGGCACATCGTGACTCAGGCCGGCACTGGCGACACCCTTGGTGCACTCACTGGCAACAAAATCAAAATGCGGGGTAGAACCACGGATCACCGCACCAAGCGCCACAATGGCGTCATAGCGCCGGGACGCGGCCAGTTGTTTTACAGCCAGGGGCATTTCAAACGCGCCAGGCACATGCACCAGGTGAATGTCGCTGTCCTGGGCGCCATGTTGGCGCAGTGCGCGGATGGCGCCCTTGACCAGGCTATCCACAATGAACTCGTTGAAACGCGACGCGACTATGGCAATACGCAAGTCACGTACCTGCAAGTCACCTTCAAATTGCTTTAGCTTATCCATCAGTCAGGCCTCACTGGGCTTGTGTTCATCAACATATTCCACCACTTCCAGGCCAAAACCGGAAATGCCGTGCATCTGGGTGGGCGCACTGAGTACACGCATCTTGGTCACTCCCAGGTCCCTGAGTATCTGCGCGCCGGTACCGTAGGTCCGAAGTACCCGGGTGCCCTCTCCCGTGTCCTTACGCGGCGCTTTCCTCTGGGATACCAGTGCCTGAACCGCATCCATGAACTGACGAGGTGTCTCGGGGGGACGCAAAATCACCACCACTCCGCTTTCGGATTCGGCGATCTGGCGCATTGCACTTCGCAGCGGCCAACCCAGTGTTTCGCTCTTGGCGCCCAGCACGTCGCTGAGCGTATCTTGCACATGAACCCGCACCAGGGCCGGATCCTTGGCGCCGGGATCACCCTTCACCAGGGCAAGATGCACATCCCGATGGACATAGTCATCGTAGCAATACAGATCAAACTCACCGAATTCGGTTTCCAGCTTCTGGTGAGAAATACGCTCGATAGTATTCTCGATCTCAAGTCGGTAATGAATCAGGTCGGCAATCGTGCCAATCTTGATATTGTGCTGCTCGGAGAATTTTTCCAGGTCCGGACGACGTGCCATAGTGCCGTCGTCATTGAGAATTTCCACAATCACCGAGGCAGGCTCTTTCATACCCGCAATGCGAGCCAGGTCGCAACCCGCCTCCGTGTGACCAGCGCGGGTAAGCACGCCGCCTGGCTGGGCCATCAGCGGAAACACGTGACCGGGCTGACGAATATCCTCGGGCTTTGCATCAGGACTGACTGCCGCCAAGACCGTCTGGGCGCGATCGTGGGCGGAGATGCCTGTGGTCACGCCATCCGCGGCCTCGATAGACAAGGTGAAGTTGGTAGACTGGTCCTGGTCGGTCTCGCGCACCATCAACGGCAGGCGAAGTTGACGGCAGCGATCTCGGGTAAGGGTCAAGCAGATCAGGCCACGGCCGAATCGCGCCATGAAATTAATATCTTCAGGCCTGACCATCTCTGCGGCCATCAGAAGATCGCCTTCATTTTCCCTGTCCTCATCATCCACCAGGATGACCATTTTGCCAGCCCGGTAGTCGGCGAGGACTTCTTGAATATTGTTCAAAGCTCTTCCTTTATTCGATCAAAACAGAAACTAATTACTGTACAAAACCCGCGTCGCGGAGCTTGCTCAAATCCAATCCACTTTCAGAACCTTCTGGCATAACCAGTCGTTCCAGGTAGCGGGCCACCAGGTCTACCTCGAGATTTACCTGGTCACCTGACTTGATGTCCCCCAGGGTGGTTGCCTCCAGCGTGTGAGGCACAATGTTTACATCGAAACGATTGGCACCCACCGAATTGACGGTAAGACTGACACCGTTCACGCACACCGAACCCTTCTTCGCCACATACCTGGCCAAGCTGTTGGGCATCTCGAAACTCAACCTGACCGATCTTGCATCGTCGCTGCGCTGAACAAGTCGACCAATACCGTCAACATGGCCACTCACCAGGTGCCCTCCCAGGGGCTGGCCCAGGCACAGGGCCTTTTCCAGATTCACAGGATCTGAGGGATTCAAATTTCCCAGGGTCGTGACCTGAAGGGTTTCCCGGGAACAATCGGCGGCAAAATAATCACTACCCAGCTCCACCGCCGTCAGGCACACGCCGTTCACAGCAATGCTGTCACCCAGTGCACAACTGGAAAAGTCCAGCCCCGGGGCCTTCACAGTAAGGCGAACATCGCCGCCACGAGATTCCATGGCGCCAATATGCCCAATTGTCTGGATGATTCCCGTAAACATCAGTTTTTCCCGTCCGGCCGTAAAATGAGGCGCAAATCCTCGCCCACCCGGGCCACATCTAGAATCCGTAATTGTACTCGGTCTGATAACGCTGTGATCTGGCCCAGGCCAAACATTCCCCGGGAAAGATCGCCCAACAGGCAGGGCGCCAGGTACACCACCAGCTCATCCACCAGGCCCTCGGACACAAAACGCCCTGCCAGGGTAGCGCCGGCTTCCACCAGAACCTCATTCATTTCCATCTCACCCAGGCGGTCCAAAACAGCCGCCAGGCTAAGCCCGCCCGGACCTGCCGGCAGGCTCTCAACCCGCGCCCCGGCTGACTCCAGACCCGAACCGTCAGTCCCTTCGGCTGTAAAAACCAGCACATCGCCGGGCAAGCCCAGGGTCTTGGCCGAGGCCGGGGTCTGCAACCCGCTATCCAGCAATACTCTCAGGGGCTGTCTATGCACCCCGTCCAGTCGCTGATCCAGGCCGGGATCGTCAGCCAGAACGGTGCCGCTGCCGGTAATCACCGCCGAACTGCGCGCACGCCATTGCTGGACATCCTGCCGGGCAGCCTCACCGGTAATCCATTTACTCTCGCCGTTCGCCAGTGCGGTACGCCCGTCCAGGCTGGCAGCAACCTTCAATCGCACCCAGGGCCGGCCACAGCGCATGCGCTTGATAAAGCCCGGATTCAACGCCTCTGCCTGCTCCCGTGCGAGGCCGGTCTGCACCATGATCCCCGCGTTCTCCAGCATCGCCAGTCCCCGGCCATTCACCCTGGGGTTTGGATCGGTGCTGGCCACCACCACCCGCGCCGGTGCAGCCCGCACCAGGGCTTCGGCGCAAGGTGGCGTCCGGCCGTGATGAGAGCAGGGCTCAAGGGTCAAGTAGATTGTCGCACCCCGGGCAGCCTGGCCCGCCGCTTGCAAGGCAAACACCTCGGCATGTGGCTCGCCGGCACGCTGGTGCCAGCCTTCGCCCACGATGCGATCATCCTTCACCACCACACATCCCACCCGGGGATTGGGGTCGGTGGAATACAGGCCGCTGCGGGCCAATTCCACGGCCCGCATCATGAACTGCCTGTCCTGTTCGCTGAACTGATTCATGAAGTAACCGATCCGCCCGGCGCCTAGCGGCGCTTGTTTTCCGGCAGCAACGGCAACTGCTGACGGTTGCCCGAACCCGGATCCTTTCTTAGTCGTTCTATCTCGTCCCTGAATTCGTCCAGGTCCTGGAAGCTGCGGTACACCGAGGCAAATCGCACATAGGCAACCTCATCCAGGGCTCTGAGTTCTTCCATGACCAACTCACCCACCATTCGCGCCGGCACTTCCCGCTCGCCTGCAACCCGCAGTTTGTGAATGATGTGATTAATCGCCGTCTCAACCTCGTCACTGCCCACCGGGCGTTTTTCCATTGCCCGGGTAATTCCGGCTCTCAACTTGCCCTGGTCAAACGGCTGGCGGGTGTTGTCCCGCTTGACGACGTAGGGCAGCACAAGCTCGGCAGTCTCAAAGGTCGTGAATCGCTCACCGCAATCCAGGCATTCCCGCCTGCGACGGATCTGTGATCCCTCACCGGTCAACCGGGAGTCGATCACCTTGGTCTCTTCATGAGCGCAGAATGGACAGTGCATGGGAGCTTACCGGGGCACGATCAAACCGAAACGGGCCTAGTAATCGTAGACAGGGAACCGTGAGCAAAGCTCCAGTACCTGGCTACGCACCCGATCGTTGAGTTCATCATTCTCGATGTCATCAAGAATGTCGCAAATCCATCCGGCCAATTGCACGACCTCGGCTTCACCGAAGCCGCGAGTGGTAATGGCCGGGGTACCCAATCTCAAGCCGCTGGTTACAAACGGGGAACGCGGGTCGTTGGGAACCGTGTTCTTGTTCACCGTAATATAGGCGCGCCCCAGCGCAGCGTCTGCATCCTTTCCGGTAATCGCCTTGTCCACCAGGCTCACCAGCAGCAAATGATTATCGGTGCCACCGGAAACAATCTGGTATCCGCGTTCGGTCAGCACTTCACACATCTTGCGAGCGTTGGCGACCACCTTCTCCTGGTATTGCCTGAAATCCGGCTGCAAAGCTTCCTTGAACGCCACTGCCTTGGCGGCGATGACGTGCATGAGGGGACCGCCCTGGGTGCCCGGGAAGACCAGGGAATTCAGCTTCTTGGTAATGACATCGTTTTCCCTTGCGAGAATCACGCCACCCCGGGGACCACGCAGGGTCTTGTGGGTGGTCGAGGTCACCACATCCGCATAGGGCACCGGGTTCGGGTACAAACCGGCGGCAACCAGGCCTGCCACGTGAGCCATGTCCACCATCAGGTAGGCGCCCACTTCATCGGCAATTTCACGGAAACGCTTCCAGTCCACCACCCGTGAATAGGCGGAGAATCCGGCGATGACCATGCGCGGCTTGTGCTCAAGAGCCATGCTACGCACCTCGTCGTAATCGATTTCACCGTTGTCCGGCTTCACGCCGTACTGCACGGCATTAAAAATCTGGCCCGAGAAATTGGGCTTGGCGCCATGGGTCAGGTGACCGCCATGGGCAAGACTCATGCCCAGAACGGTGTCACCCGGCTTCAGCAATGCCAGGTAAACGGCGGCGTTGGCCTGTGAACCCGAATGGGGCTGAACATTGGCGTAACTGGCGCCGAACAACTGTTTCACCCGGTCGATGGCCAGGGTTTCCGCCACGTCCACAAACTCGCAGCCGCCATAATAGCGCTTGCCCGGGTAACCCTCGGCGTACTTGTTGGTCAACACCGAACCCTGGGCCTCCATAACCCGGGGGCTGGCATAGTTCTCCGAGGCGATCAGCTCAATATGCTCTTCCTGGCGGATACGCTCTTTATCAATGCATTGCGCCAGTTCGTCGTCATAGCCGGCAATGGTCATCTCTCGGTTGAACATGCAAAGTCTCCGTAGTCACCTGCCCGGGGGCGATGGGACATCATCAAGGTCAATGGGCTAAAGGCGGGATTGTACCGCAGCCAGCGCCCCGTGAGGTCCCCCGGGAACCCCCAAAGTGACGAATATCCTCATCAACGGGGCCAGCAGTAGCCGCGGGTGGGGATCACGAGGCTGGTGATGAGCCCATAGCTTATACATAATTGACAGTTTTTCCGGAAGCGAAACTCCATGGCTCAATACGTTTACACGATGAATCGCGTCGCCAAGGTGGTGCCGCCCAAGCGTTTTATCCTGCGCGATATCTCCCTGAGCTTCTTCCCAGGCGCAAAGATCGGCGTCCTGGGTCTCAATGGCTCGGGGAAGAGCACCCTGCTGCGCATCATGGCGGGACTGGATACCGAGATTGAGGGTGAGGCCCGCCCACAGGCCGGGATCAAGATCGGCTACCTGCCCCAGGAACCCCAGCTGGACGAGACCAAGGATGTACGAGGCAACCTGGAAGCTGCCCTGGGCGATGTCACCGCAGCCCTTGCCCGCCTGGAAGAGGTCTACGCAGCCTACGCGGAACCGGATGCGGATTTTGACGCCCTGGCCAAGGAGCAGGCGGAACTGGAGAACATCGTCGAGGCGGCGGATGGCCATAGCATGGAACGCACCCTGGAAGTGGCTGCCGACGCCCTGCGCCTGCCACCCTGGGACGCCGATGTAGGCAAGCTCTCCGGTGGCGAGCGCCGTCGTGTCGCACTGTGCAAACTACTGCTCTCCAAGCCCGACATGCTGTTACTGGACGAGCCAACCAACCACCTGGACGCAGAGTCTGTGGCATGGCTTGAACGTTTCCTGGAAAGCTATCCGGGCACCGTTGTCGCGGTAACCCACGATCGCTACTTCCTGGATAACGTAGCCGGCTGGATCCTGGAACTTGATCGGGGTTACGGCATTCCCTGGGAAGGCAACTACACCTCCTGGCTGGAACAAAAAGAACAGCGACTGGAGATGGAAGAAAAGCAGGAAGCCGCAAGGGTTCGCAGCATGAAGCACGAACTCGAGTGGGTTCGCACCAACCCCAAGGGCCGACAGGCCAAGTCCAAGGCTCGTCTGAAACAGTACGAGGAATTGGCATCCCAGGAATTCCAGCGCCGCAACGAAACCAATGAAATCTATATCCCCCCCGGCCCCCGCCTGGGCGATGTGGTGGTCCAGGCGAAGGACCTGCGAAAGAGCTTTGGGGACCGCTTGCTGCTGGACGGACTGAATTTCAACCTGCCGCCCGGCGGCATAGTGGGTGTAATTGGACCCAACGGCGCCGGCAAGACCACCCTGTTCCGAATGCTGGTGGGACAGGAAACCCCGGATTCCGGTGAAATTCGCCTGGGTGAAACCGTGCAACTGGCCTACGTGGACCAGAGCAGGGACTCCCTGTCCGATGAGAAGACCGTGTGGGAGGAAATCTCCGACGGCCAGGACATCATCAGGGTCGGGAGCTACGAAACACCATCACGGGCCTATGTGGGGCATTTCAACTTCCGAGGCGCCGACCAGCAAAAAAAAGTGGGATTGCTCTCCGGCGGTGAGCGCAACCGGGTGCACCTGGCCAAGCTTCTGCGCTCTGGCGGCAACGTGTTACTGCTGGATGAGCCCACTAACGACCTGGACGTGGAAACCCTGCGAGCCCTGGAGGACGCTATCCTCGCGTTCCCCGGATGCGTGGTCGTGATCTCACATGACCGCTGGTTCCTGGATCGTATCGCCACCCACATCCTGGCCTTTGAAGGCAACAGTGAAGGGGTGTGGTTCGAGGGCAACTACCAGGACTACGCTGAAGACTACAAGCGCCGCAAGGGTGATGAAGCGGACCGTCCTCACCGGATTCGCTACAAGCCCATACACAGTTAGTAATTAGTGAGGCCGGGCCTTCCCGCCCCGGTCTCACGAAAACGGTGTCAGGCGTTTGCGGAGAGGTATTTCTCCCGCCGGATGCGTTTTACCGGGAACCCCCTGGACTTGAGCCAGGCGACAGCTTCATCGATCATATTGGGGTTACCGCACAGGTAAACAATGTCCTGCTCCGGATCCAGTTCCAGCTCCTCGAACAGTCCCTGCACATAGCCCTGGCTTTCATATGACTGGGGTAGCCCGGGCATTTGGCGACTGTACCTGGCGTGCAGTCTAAGGCCTGGCGTCACCTGTGCCGCGGCAAGGAAATCATCCGCAAACAAGAACTCTTCACGGCTGCGCACGCCAATCAATACGTCCACCCTGGCATGGTTTTCTTTCATGCGCCGGGCCAACTGTGGAAGCATCGCCCGATACGGTGTGATGCCCGTACCGGTTCCCACCAGCACATACCTGTCGCAGTGCTCTTCGCGCAGGACAAAGCGGCCATATGGGCCACTGATATTCACCTTATCGCCTTCTTTCAGGCCAAACAGGTAGCGAGTCGCCCTTCCGTCTTCCACCGGCGCAACAGCTATCTCGAAATGATCTTCCCCCGGTGGATTCGCCACGCTGTAGCTACGATGCGTCTCTCCCTGCTGGTCCTCGAAATGGACATTGATGAAGTGCCCCGGTTTGAAATCCAGGAGTTGCCCGTCCTGGCGCCTGAATGCAAGGCACAGCGCGGTTGGAGTCACCATGCGGGTACCGGTCACTATTGCAGGAAATGTGTCAAACGCCATGCTGCCTCCTATGCGGCGATGTATGAAAACCTCTCGTCACCGCTGCCGGGAACCGGCCATAACATTCCCCCTGCGCTAGGCGGACTGCTATATTCAATGGCGACAGGACAATTCAATAAGGGAGAACTGAATGAAATCCAGGATGACACCGATCTTAGCACTGGGTCTGCTGGCGCTGCAGGGCTTTTCAAGCGCTGTCCCGGCAAACGAACAGAGCATGGCAGCCAGACTCAATGATGTCATTCACGGCGACCAGCGCTCGGAGGCGAACATCGCCAGGGACGGTTACCGACACCCGTGGGACACCTTGGAGTTCTTCGGCATGCAGCCGGATATGACGGTGATCGAGCTGTGGCCCGGCGGTGGCTGGTACACGGAAATCATCGGCCCTGCCCTGAAGGGCACGGGCACGCTGGTGGCTGCCAGCTTCGGTATGGACTCCAGCCCCGAGTACCGCCCGCGCCTGCACAAGGAACTTCTTGAGAAGGTCGCCGGCAACCCCGAGGCATATGGCAGCGTCAAGGTCACTGAATGGCTGCCGCCGGAGAAGTCTTCACTGGGCCCGGATGGATCCGCCGATATGGTGGTGACGTTTCGCAATGCCCATGGCTGGATCTCAGCCGGTATCGAAAAGGATGTATTCCAGGCGATCTTCAATGTACTGAAGCCAGGCGGTGTGCTGGGCCTGGTTCAACATCGCGCCAAGGAGGGCAGCGACCCGGTGGAGAGCGCCAAGAAAGGCTATGTACCTCAGTCCCACATGATCGCCGTGGCCGAGGCGGCAGGCCTGGTCTTCGAAGCCAGTTCGGAAATCAATTCCAACCTGATGGACACCAAGGACTACGAAAAAGGCGTGTGGACCCTGCCTCCCAACCTGACTCTCGGTGAGCAGGACCGGGACAAGTACCTGGCCATCGGCGAGAGCGACCGGATGACCCTGCGTTTCCGCAAGCCCGCTAAGTGAAGACCTCACCCGCCAGGGCCTTGCGAACAAAGTTTCGCAAGGCTCCGGCGGATTGAGCTCCTGCGCTGCGGGAGATTTCCCGCCCACCGCCAAACAACAACAGCGATGGGATAGAGCGAATCGCAAACTGCGCTGCGACCGAGGGCAGTGCCTCGGTGTCCACCTTGGCTATCAGGAACTCCTCACCACTGACCGCCGCCAGTTTTTCCAACTCTGGCGCCAGCGTGCGACAAGGACCACACCAGGCCGCCCAGAAATCTACCAGCACCGGCATCGTCGAATTTGCCACCATGGCCGAGAACTGCTGGGGACTGGCTACCTCAAGGGTAAGCGAAGGTCTCGGCAAATCCCGCTTGCAGCTCGCACACCGTCCCCGCTCATTGATTCTCTGCCAGGACAGTCGGTTGCGCTGCCCACAGGCCGTGCAACTCAACAAGACACCTTTTTCATCGATTTTGTAACTTGCCATCTATCTCATCCTGCGGACATACCGAAAAATATGGGGATGCACTCGACAAACTCAAGCCACCCGTCCGTAGCCGCCTGGCTTTTCAGCGCAAGTTTGAAAATATCCCGGGAGCAGATAGCATGGGCTAGCAACCAGGGCCCTCCGACCACGGCGGGCACCGCCACCCCTAACAAACGGACCGAACATGACCAGCATTATTCGTTTCGACAGCGCCACCCCGGAGGTGAGCACCGGCCCGGTCAACAACCCCCTGGAGGGCAAACCCCAGGCCACGACCCGAAATTTTTTCACGTCCCCGGATCAGCACTTTTTCGCCGGTGTCTGGGAATCCACCAAGGGCAAATGGCCGGTGAATTACACCGAGCAGGAATTCGTTCACATGCTTGCCGGGGAAGCCATCCTCACTGACCAACTAGGCCAGGCAGAACATGTCCGGGCGGGTGACAGTTTTATTGTGCAAGCAGGCTTCAAGGGTACCTGGGAGTCCCTGGGCGAGGTACGCAAGCTATACGCAATCTACGAGTAAACTTTCGCTTTTACACGCCGGGGTGAGGACCATTACGGACAGCGTGAGACTCTGGCCCTGCTCCATACTGACCAGGTACTAGTCCGGCTGTACTATCGGCCATGCAGCCAGGGAGACGCACGCCAACATGGATACCGCCCAATTAGGCCTGCTGTTCTTTTGCGGATTTCTGCTATCGCGGCTGTTCGTGGTATCCCGACTGCCCGAGCGAATCGTCCACAACCTGGTCACTCGCGAGTTGAACTTCGCGACACTCATATTCCTTTTGATAAGTCTCTCCGCATGCCTGTCGGTTCTTATTCCGAATGCGATCACCGCGATAACCGTGTTGCCGATCATCACCTTACTGCAACGCCAGTGGCACCAGCACGGAAAAGACCACCAGGCCCGGGTCACAACCGCCCTCGCCCTGGCAGTTATATACGGAGCCAACATAGGCGGGGTCGGCGCGATAACGGCTACGCCGGCCAACGGTATCCTGGTGGCGTACAGCGCCATGCAGGAAATACCGGGCGAGGGAATATTGCGCTTTGACAGCTGGTTGCTGTGGGGCCTTCCCCTGGCAGCCATTCTGGTCATCATGGGTTGGGCGGTAATCATGCTTACCCTCGCTGGTCGTCACGCAAGGGAGAAGGTTGAAGTTCTCGAAAACTGGACTGCACCGAAATGCCGAACCCAGCGCCACGCCCTGTGGATGGCGGCAGTATTTTTCATCTGCGCGTTTATTCTCTCTACCGCGATGAACTTCTGGAAACAGGAACTGGTTCTGGGCCTGACAATCGCCTTGACTGTGATCCTGGTCCTGGCCTTGTTCCTTATCCCGTTCGCTAACGATCAGGCAAAGTCCTCACCCCTGCTGCGCCCATCGGACGTGGCATCCAACCTACCCTTGCGAGGAATGCTTTTCGTCCTGGGCTTCGTAGTACTGGCGACGACTCTGGTCATGCTGGGAGCGGTACAGGCAATCGCCGGATTACTCGCCGATGCTCTGCCGGCGGACTTGCAAAGCCTTGGATCAATGGTGGTGATCGCCTTAACCACGTCATTCGCGACCGAGGCATTGAGCAACACCGTGGTGCAATTGGGAATGTTTGAAACCATCCTCGCCCATGGCTCGGAAGGTAGCGCGATGATCTACCCGATGATGGTAGTCAGCCTGTCCTGCACCTGCGCATTCATGAGCCCCCTGGCAACAGGTGTCAATGGCCTGGTGTTTGGCGAGATGCGCGGCGCCTCGTTGTGGCGGATGCTACTGGCAGGCGTATTCATGAATCTTGCCGCCGCGGTGACCATAGCGGCCTGGGTGCACTGGGTCGTCGCCTGACGCCCAGCGCACCCCGCCGGTTACTTGCCTACAACAATCTTGGGATCCATCTCACAGGACCCTACCGACACGCCGTAGTAATAGTCGCCTGCTTCCGCACTGGCAGGAACAGGAGCGGTAAGAGTGCCTTGCGAATTACTGCTGTAATTTCGACCCGAGCCCAGGGGCGACTTATCCTTGAAATTAATCGAGAATTCTTCGCCACCTGTTGAATGCCAATGCAAAACAGTCGCTCCCGCCGTTGCACATGCGGTGCCAGGACCACCCTGACCTTCGCCACAGGAATCGCTCTCGTCATTCACCTCAACCGGGCAACCGTCCTGCACGACGATCTCAAGGCTGACATTGGTTACTCCCTGGCTGGAAAGACCAGCGCTCATCATGATCATTACGGTCATGACCAGAATTACCACCAGTAACTTTATGAGCATCGCTCTCTTATCTTTTTTTGTACTAACCATTTCGACTCCACTCTAGTTGTCATATGACTTCGTTATTTCCTACCATCATCCGCCAAGGCTTCAAATCGAAGCCTGCCATGAAGTGGATCCAGACCCGCGTCCACCGACAATAATTTTACCGGGTATCCCATCTCAACGGCCCGCATCAAGGCATCTTCGGCTTTCACCGGATTACCAGCCCGCACGTAAACCAGTGCCGACTGGTAATAGTAATAATAATCTCCCGAACTGGCGGCTCGCGCTTTTTCCAATAATTCAAACGCTTTTCCGAAGTTCCCCAGCCCCGAATAAAACACCGCAGTCTGAACCATCAATTCATAATCGTTCGGATTAATGGCAAACTGCTCCTCGGCCAGCGTAATAGCTTTTTTATAGGCGGCCTCCGCCTCATTCCATCCGTCGGGTATCTGGCGATATGCCTCGCCCTGGTTACCCCAGTTCTGTGCGGCGTTGGGAGCAAGCTCCACTGCCTTGGCATACATCTCCACCGCTTCTTCAAAACGCCTTAGATAAAAATACATGCTTCCGATGTTCGCGAACAGGTTTGGACTGCTTTTAATTGCAGCCAGCTTGAGCCAGATTTCGGCGGCGCTCTGCAAATCCCCCTGTAAATAATATGCCGAGCCCAGGTTGCTATAGACTCCCCAGTCGTCCGGAATCCGCTTGATCACCTCGTTATAATTGTTGATTGCCTCCTGAAACAGCCCATTGTGGAAATAGAAATTTCCCAGCAACTTGTAGCCTTGACCGAAGCCCGGATCAATCTCAATCACCCTCTTGAACTCTGCCTCTGCCTCCACGGGGAGCCCCTGGGCGGCAAGTGCTTCACCGCGCGCCAGGATAGCCTCCACCATGCGGGGCTTTAACGCCAATGCCCGGTCGATCTCTGACATGGCCTGTTCGCTCTGCCCTGACAGCAAATGCAGCTGACCCAGGGCCAGGCTGACCTCGGCGGATTTGCCGTCCCTGGTCATGGCGCGATTACAGGCTTTTTCCGCATCTTCAAAGACCCGGGTATCGGGATTTTCCTGGTACAGCATCAGGCGGGTTTCACAAACGCCTGCATAAGCAAGGCCAAAGCCCGGGTCGATCTTCAGCGCCAACTGGAACTGCATTTCCGCATTCCGCAAGTTGTCCGGGTTGATTGGCCGCCTCAGGTAATCACGTCCCCTGAGGTAAGCGTCATAGGCTTCGAAATTCTTCGTTGGCTCCTTCCCAAGCGCTTCTTCCAGATTACTGCTCATGACAATTTTCAGGTTCCGCGCCACCTGTCGCGCAATATCACTTTGCACCGCGAACACGTCCGTGGTCTCCCGGTCATAGGTTCCCGACCACAAGTGAAATCCACTAGCGCCATCAATCAGCTGGGCGGTGATCCGCATGCTCTCGCCAGCCAGGCGCACGCTGCCTTCAAGCACGTAGCGCACATTAAGAGCCTGGGCAATCTTCATGATGTCCTGGTCTTTACCTTTGTAATAAAACGAGGATGTCCTGGACGCGACCTGCAGATCGCCCAGTTGGGCCAGCACATTCAAGACCTCTTCGGTCAGACCATCGCTAAAATACTCGGTGGCCTTGTCATCACTGAAATTAACGAAGGGAAGCACTGCGATCGACTCATCGGCTGGCGCTTGAACTTTCGACGTCGATTCTTTCGCTGTGAGCAGGTATGCGCCTATTCCTACCCCGACAGCACTCACCACTGCAATGGCATAGACCAGCCTGCCGGGACTGGCTCCTGTTGAATGAGCTTGCAGCCGTCCTCCCCGACCCTCTACCATCAAGCCCTGGGGCGTCCACTGGAATGCCCAGGCAAGGATCACCGCCACCGGGAAGCCCATGGCCAATGCCACCACGACAAATGTCATTGAATACTCAGGTAACGGCAAGGCGTCCAAAATGACGTCGGCAACCTGAAGAATCACCCATGCGGCCACCAGGTAGCTTGCCGCAATTCGATAGACCTTCCTGCGTGCCAGGTCGGTAATGAAACCGAAGAGTGAACCGGACCCATTTTCTGCTGGCTCGGACTGCGGCGCGGCAAGCCCTTCATCATTCACCGGAATGTCCAGGACTAATGGGTCGGGGATCAGTCGATAGCCGCGTCCAGGTATGGTCTGGATAAACCGGGGAGATTCAGGATTGTCTCCAAGGACATGACGCAACTCACCAACACACCGGGTCACAACTGTTGCCGAAATCTGCTCGCTCCCCCAAACCAGGCCTATCAGCTGGTTTCGCGAGACCACGTATCCGGGCTTTCTCGCCAGGGCAAGCAGCAGTTCCATAGCACGAGGGGAGACATGAAATGAACCATTTGGCCCTTCCACAGCATTCCTAACCGGCCTGACTATAAATTCTTCTAGCCGAAACCCAATATGGAGATGATCTCCCAATGAGCACTCCCTGCCATCTTTTTTTTACTGAAATAACCAGTTTTTTCTTGAGCAATGGTACACCATGGGGAAAAATTGGATAGGTATTCTACGACTCCAATCCCGGGATGGGCCTGGCATTGCTGCTCGCATGTGTCGACCAGGAACCGGCTCTCACAGCACCTGCTTGAGAGTGTCCAGGCTGATGTTGGCGCCGCAGATCACCGTAGCAACCCGCTTTCCCTGGAGGGCATCTCTCACCCGATCCACTGCCGCAAGAGCGACCCCGGCTGACCCTTCCAGAAGCTGGTGCTGACTTTGCATGAACTTTCGCATCGCCTCGGCAATCTCCTGCTCATCCACCAGGATCCATTCATCAACAAAATCCCTGCATGGTTCGAAAGTAATGGAATCCAGATCCATACCGCCGGCCGTGCCATCAGACAGGGTAGGCAGGCTTTCCTCATCGATAACATGACCCGCCTCGATGGAGTGGGCCATGACCGCAGAGTTAGCGGGTTGGCATCCATAGATTTGGATATTCGGATTCACTGACTTAAGAAACCCGGCAATGCCGGACATCAATCCGCCGCCGCCTACCGCGACAAACACCGCATCCAGGTTCGGACGCTGGCGGTGCATTTCCAAGCCAACGGTCCCCTGTCCACCGATGATCTGGGGATCGTTATAAGGAGACACGTAAAGCATCCCGTTTGCCTCGGCAAACTCCCGGGCGAAGCGTTCGGTCTGTGCGCCATCCACTCCATGGAACTTCAAATCACCGCCATAGCGACGAATGGCTTCCACCTTGGTCTTGGCCGCCGTTTCCGGAACAAACACCATGCCTTTCAATCCCAGCTTGGAAAAAGCATAGGCCATCGCCGCTCCGTGGTTTCCGGTGGAGGCCGTCACACAGCCCGCATGGCGTTGCTCAGCATCCAATGACATCAGCTTGTTGACCGCACCACGCAATTTGAAAGAACCCGTATGCTGCAGATTTTCGAGCTTGCCATAGACCTCGCACTGCTCGTCGCTAAATCCCACCAATAAATCAAGTGGCGTCTCGCGAACCACGTCATAAATTCTTGCTGCCGCCCGATGAACTTCCGCTGCTATATCCATGTTTAAATTCCACTGATGTCCAGAAACCGCAAAACTCACGGGACCGGTTATTCTGAATGAGTATTGCCTCCCCGGCTACCTCGAAAGAGTTTGCTCGTGCTATCGTCAGCGAAAATCGAAAAACGACCCTGAAACAACCAGGCAAACTGACCTACTTTATGCAACCCTGTTCTGCGCTGCGTCTACTTGGAAACCGCCTCTCCGGGCACCGGTAAGCCGCCATGTCAACTCAAGCATTGAAATCAGCCTTGCCAAGAACGGTGGTGGTTCTGTCGCTGGTGTCATTACTAAATGATGCGGCGAGCGAGATGATCACCCCGCTACTGCCGATCTTCCTGACCGTTGCCCTGGGCGCGACACCGGCCATCGTCGGACTGGTCGAGGGGTTGGCCGAGGCCACTGCCAGTGTGCTGAAGCTGGTTTCCGGGAGACTGGCCGACAAGGGCTGGAACCCCAAGGCTCTGGTGGTCTGGGGTTATGGTTCCTCAAACCTGGCCCGTCCCTTGATTGGACTGGCCCTGGCCTGGCCCTTCGTCATGGCGATGCGTTTCCTGGATCGACTCGGCAAGGGTCTGCGCACCGCGCCCCGGGATGCGATGATTGCCAACTCGGTTGCCGCTCCCTACCGGGGAGCAGCTTTCGGTTTTCACAGATCAATGGACCATGTTGGCGCCGTGATCGGCCCGCTGGTGGCATTTCTGGTACTGCGCGAAGGCATTGAAATGAGCAATGTCTTTCTGATGTCCGTCATCCCCGGCGCCGCTGTATTGCTGTTGATCGTCTTTGGCCTGCCCAGGGCCGAACCCCAAGCGGTATCCAACGCACCACTAAAATGGTCCCTGCTGGATAGCAGATTGCGGGCATTGATTATCGCCTCTGGCGCCCTGGCGCTTGCCACTATGCCCGAGGCCTTCCTGGTGCTGTGGGCAGCAAGCCGCGGCATCAAGCTTGAATACATTCCCCTGGTCTGGGCCGCAGCCAGCCTGGTCAAGGTTTTCGTGTCCTACCTGGCCGGCTCAGCCTCTGACAAGATCGGACGGCTTCCCGTGGTCATCGCCGGTTGGTCCTTACGCGTTGCGACCCTGTTCCTGATAGCCGTGGTGGATGGCAGCGAACTGATGACCTGGGTGATGTTCCTGTTGTTTGCCGCCAGCCTTGCCTCTACCGAGGCGGCGGAGCGATCACTGGTGGGAGACGCAGCCGATCCTCTGCAGCGCGGTACTGCCTATGGCCTGTATCACCTGGTTTGCGGACTGCTTGCCTTGCCGGGGGCAATATTGATCGGCGCCATCTGGCAGTGGCTGGGACAATCCGTGGCATTTGTCGTGGCGGGAACATTAACCGCAGTGGCTGCCGCAGCACTGTTGGTCATCAGCCGCGGAATAGACGGTCCCCAGCGCCAGCCCGGTTAGTTCTCCCTCGGACCGTCACCAAAAAGGCGATTCAATTCGTCCAGTTCGGCGCTCTCCGCGGAGGCGGGCGTGGCTTCGGAATTCGACTGAGCACCGAACAAAGCGTCCAGATCCTTTTTCGCCTGGTCAGCCATGGAGGTATCTTGTGCCACCCATTCCCGGGAGGAAACTCGCAGATAGCCACAGAAATTTGCGCGTTCCTTGTCTATTACCCGGTCGGCAACCGGTTCTTTGCATGCGTCGGCAACCCCTGTATCGAAAAACTCGCACATCCTGCAAACATGCAACTGCGAACCACAGCCGGGGCACTCTGCAAGGCGAGCCAGGGGGAGGGGCTCATCAAGCAATTGTTTGCCACATTTCCAACAGTAAAAGGGATCCATAGCCAAATATTCTACCTTTGATGCCCCCAGGGTTCACCGGGCGTCCAATATATTCAACAAAGTCCCGGGGCGCAAAATATACCCATAACAGCTCTAACCTATACCCCGTCTAGTCCTTGTCCGGATCACCGCTGATGAATATAGGGGTTTCCCGAAGCGAATCGTTTGGTATTATTCAACAGGACGCGGTTTGATAAGGCCGACTTCGTGATTTGTCACGGTCGGGAGGGTTTTCGCCCCACCAGGGTTGCGAACGCCAAGTTTCAGCTGTTTCACGTAACAACGATCGGCACCATGTTGGATGTCGGCGAATTTAGGGGGAATTTCCAAATGTCGCAGCAATCTAAATGGCTGGCCGGCTTTACTGCAGTCGCACTGACATCGATCAGCGGCGCAGCCATGGCTGAGCAGACCATCGAAGAAGTGGTGGTAACCGCACAGAAGAGAGAACAGAGCCTTCAGGATGTGCCCATTGCAGTCTCCGCATTCAGCGGGGACATGATGAAAAAAGCGAATATTGAGGACGTGCGTGGTCTTACCGACGTGACGCCCGGCTTCTCTGGCCGTACCGAAGACAGCTTCAATGACGCTCTGTCTATTCGTGGCATCAGCACCAATGATTTCGGCATCGGTGGTGATCCGTCTGTGGGCATCTTCATGGACGGCGTGTACGAGGGCCGCACCGGTGGTGCCATTTCCTCATTCTTCGACATGGCGAGCGCTGAAGTGGTCAAGGGCCCCCAGGGTACTCTTTTCGGTCGTAACGCCATTGCTGGCGCTGTCAGCATGCGGACCAACAAGCCCAACGACGAGTTTGGGGGCAACCTCAGCCTCGGCCTGGAAGAATACAACCACATCGACATAACCGGCACGATCAATATTCCTCTGAATGACAAGTGGGCGTTCCGCGCCTCTGGCCATCACTTTGAAGACGATGGCTACCTGGAAAACTTGTACGACGGCAAGAAACTGGGCGGTCACGACCGCAGTGCCGTGCGTGCAGCCCTTCGCTACACCGGCGACATGTGGGATACCACTGCAACCGTGTTCTACGAAGATCGTAGCGGCACCGGTTCGGTGTACTGGGACACCTCGAACCCCGATCTGCCCAAGGACAAGGTCACCACTGACCTGAGCGACGGCAGCGTTGATGAAGGCAAGATTCTGCGCTTCACGCTGGAGGCCGAGGCGGACCTGGCAAACGGCCAGACCCTGACCTCTATCACCGGGTACAAGACCTTCGAATATCATTACCTGGAAGATTACGATGCCACGGTATTGCAGGCTGACGACTACCTGCAGGATAACGATGTGGACTACTTCAGCCAGGAATTCCGTCTGAACTCCGCCTCTGACGGCGATATCTTCTGGTTCGTGGGCGCCAGCTTTTACAAGGAAAGCATCGACGGCACATTTGCTTCGATCTACACCGAAGACGACTTGTGCACCCGGATTGGTCAGACCGATGCTGATGATTTCAGTGGTCCGTTCGTGGGTTGTGCCACACCCGAGTTCGCCGAGTACTGGGAAGCTGACATTGCTGACCTGGAAGGCGGCCTGGACAACAAGTACGAGTACAACTACGCAAACGGTGAATTCAAGGGCTATGCAATCTACGCTGACCTGACCTATGCAGCATCCGAGAAACTGGATATTACCCTGGGTGGCCGTTACACCTATGACGAGAAGTTCTTCGAGAACAACGTGCCCTACTCCGGCGGCGTCCTGGGTAACAACTTCGGTTTCGAATTCGAAACCGACGGTTTTATCTCTGACACCCAAGACTGGAGCGACTTCACCCCGCGTCTTGCTGCAACCTATGCGTTCAGCGACAACCTGACCTTCTACGGCAACATCTCCAAGGGTTACAAGTCAGGCGGCTTCGCCACCTTCGGCTTCAACCTGGTTGATGAGGATGAGGACTACGTTGCTGATCCGGAAACCACGCTCAAGACATTTGATCCCGAGACAGTGGTCAGCACCGAAGTGGGTATGAAGTACCGCTCATCCGACCGCACCCTGCAGAGCAACATTTCGCTGTATCGCTATGATTACGATGATCTGCAGATGGTCTACTTCGCCGATGGTTCCAGCCAGGTGGCCAACGTGGCCAACGCCATTGGCCAGGGCATGGAGATCGATACCCGCTGGTACCCCATGGAGAACTTCGAACTGTACTGGGGCGTGGCTATCAGCGATAGCGAAATCAAGAACGTAAGCCAGCAGTTTATAGATGACGGCGGCTGCGATGACTGCACCGGTAACAAGCTGTGGTTTGATCCAGGCTTTACCTCGGCAGCCATCGCCACCTACCATTTCCCGCTGGTCGACAGCCGTGAAATGACCGTCACCCTGGAACACCAGTACGAAGGCAAGAAGTACTCAGGTGCTGATAACTTTGAAAGCACTGCCGTGGATAGCTACAACGTAGTCAACCTGCGTGTAGGCTACGATTCAGGTAAGGCCTGGACTGCCACCGCTTACATCGAGAACGTGGCCGACGAGCTGTTCTACGAGCGCGGCTGGGAAAATGCCGATCGTGACAACACCTATGGCTACGGCCTGGTGAACACCCTGGTATGGCCTTCACGCGGTCGTGTGTTTGGTGTGAATTTCGATTACAGCTTCTAATCTGAAGTCGAACTGAAAAAATCAAGGCCGGGCCGAGAAATCGACCCGGCCTTTTTCTTTTCTGCAGGCTGGGAATTCAACCCTGCGTTATTGCCCTTGTTCGGCACCTGCTTCATACAGTGCCGCGGCCTTACCCAGCAAGTCCGCCACCTGTTGACGCAGCGCCTGGGGACCCAACACTTCCACGTCCGGCCCGTACTTCATAATGTCCATGGACAATTCGCGGGCATCGCTGTACGGCACCTTCAAGACAAAGTAACCGTCCAGTTCAACAGCGCCCTCCTGGTTCGGATGCCATTGTTCACGTGACACCCACCTGGCCCGCCTGGGATTAAAGCGCAGCACAGCTGTTTGGGTTTCAGCGCCAGAGAATATCCCGAAGCCCGCTCCCAGCACCTGGTCCAGGGTCTCATCCTTGATATCGGTGGCTGGCTTGTTCAGCACCATGGCTGACTCGATCGCGTCCACCGAAAACGTTCTCAGGGACTTTCTGAGGTGGCACCAGCAATCCAGGTACCAGTTATCCCGGTAATGCACCATCCGCTGGGGAGACACATCCCGCTCCAGGGTCTCGCCTTCCTGGCGCCTGTGGTGGGCAATGCGAAGCCGGCGACGCGACAACAATGCCGTGGCGCAGGTCTGGAAATGTTTTGGCTCAACCGGGCGGGCACCCTGGCTGAGAACACGGATATGCCTGGCAAGGTCGTCCGGCGACCGATCTCCCTCGGCCAGAATCTGTCGAATTCTGTTCCGCAGCGGCTTGACCTGGGCGCCCAGGAGCCCGGGCTGAAGCGTCTCCAGCAAGGTCTCCATGGTCAGGAGTGCATAAATCTCCTCGGAGCTGAACCACAGCCCCGGCAATTGGAAGGTTGCATGAGCCGGATCACTCTCATCCAGCCTGTACCCGCCCTTTTCCCTGTCCCAGATCAAGGGCATGGACATGCGGTCCCTCAGGTACTCCAGGTCGCGTTTGAACGTGGCAGGAGAAATCTCCATGTCCTCAAGAAACACCTCGCGGGGCACAACCCGTCGTTGTGAAAGCAGTTTCTGGATGCGATAAAAGCGCTCAGTTCGATTCATGAGTTCTCCGTTCCCGGTGCGTCTCCCCGCGAGGCCCCGCCTGCGGTCTATACTCCTCCACGCCTCTGGCGTTGAGTCTCACTCTCCGGATTTTTGCGTCCCGGTGCAATCAGGCGTGGTGTTATCCGGGTCTTTATCCATAGGCGGCTTGCCATACTCGGCTCTCAGGTCGTCCAGTTCCTGGGCACTGAGTCGCCTCACCGTGCCTATTCGGCATGACCGGTCTGTACCCATGTCGCGAATCAGCAATCTCTCGGATGCCCGACCACAGATACTTCCCTGGGTGTTAAAGGCGATGGCGTTAGTGGTCTTCAAGCCCTGGCAAAAACTCACCACTTCGACCTTGTAGGGGCAACGCTGGCTGGGCGACCAGATAATCAACACGCTGTCGCTCAGGGCCTCAAAATTCCTGACGCTTCGGGCAAAAAAGCAATTACCCCCTGCGGACCAGGCCTTTTCGCCGCTCTGTACATCGCTATCCTTGCTTGAGGCACAACCGGTCAAGGCCACGCTGAACAGGCCCGCCAGCAGTATGGCAGCCATTCGTTCTGCAGTTCTCATTACACAGTCCTCCGACTCAAGAAATCCTTTCCGACTCCCGGAATTCTTCGGCGCGCTTAAGTTCCTCTTCAATATGACGGCTTTGGGTTGTCGCCGCGTAACGTGGCGGACGTTCCTCGCTGGCAAATCCTGGCAGGGGAACCACCTCGCAATCGCCATCAAGCGCATTAAACAGGATAATGGAATAACGCTGCCAGGGGGTAATTCCCACTCGATGTCCGGTGGCCGGGAACTCGCCGTTGGTCAGGCGTTCCATCATGTCCCCAAGGATAACGGTGAACTGCCCTACATTCGCAGGCGCATCCCACCATTTGCCATTGATGTCGGTCAATTCCAGGCCTGGCGCGGTCTGGTACATCAAGGTAAAGCATTCGAAGTCAGTGTGGGCGGCAATCCCCACATTGGAGCGGTCCGAGGGGACAGCGGAGCCGGGGTAGTTAAGAAACCGCATGGTGCTGGGCGCATTGCGAGTCGCCCTGTTGCGGAAAAATCCCTGCGTCAGGCCCATGGCCTCGGCCAGGGCCTCAAACAAGGCCTCGCTTAGTTCCCGTGCGGCAAGGTAGTAAGTCTCGGCGACGGCTCTGAATCCTGGCAGTGCCGGCCAGAGGTTTGGGTAGATACCCAGGCTCGCAGCAACATCCTCATCGCCAATCCAACTCATGGGCGGACTCATGTCAAAGGACTCAAGGTGCGCCACGGTGGCCGGTTGATAGGCGGGTTCTTCAAACATCGGCCCCCAACCGGTCCCGCCGGCAGACAGGGCGTTCAGCGCACACCGCTTGGCGGGATCACTATCGTCAAGACTGAAAAAGCGATGCATCTGCTCCAGCGTGGCGCCGATCAAATCGTCTGAAATGCAGGTGTTGTGTATGTAGAAAAACCCCGTCTCGCGGCAAGCCTTGCGAATCTTTGCAATCACCGCGGCACGGGTCTCCTTGCCAAGCTCACCCCCCGCGATTTCGAACAGGGGTCCGACATCAATCAGATGCAGGCGCTGCTCGTCCAGGCGCGCTGACGGTGCGGCGGCATCCAACTCCAGGGTACTGGGCATACGGTCTCTCTCTACGAGCCTGTTTCAAAGTTCCGGTGATTCATACACTACGCGGCCATTAAACACCGTCATCAAGACCTGGGTAGCGGCAATATGATCCGCCTGTTCCTGTTCGACCAGTTCCACCAGGTTTTGATCCAGGACCACCAGGTCCGCCAACTTGCCGACCTCTATGGAACCGACCTTGTCCGACTGTTTCAACATTCGCGCCGCGTTGATCGTGAACGCATCGATTGCCTGTTCAATACTCAACTGCTCCGAAGCGTTATAGGCCATCCCGTCTGCCGAGCGGGTAACCGCCTGCTGCAGGTTCACAAAAGGCCTGGGCTCGCGGGTATCAACCGGGGCATCGCTACCTGCCACTACAAATCCCCCGCCAGCGACCACGCTCCTGGCCGGATACACGTTTTGCATGTAATACAAATTCGGGTCATACATTTCGCTGACGGAACCGACCTGCTCAAGGAAAGGAATGACCGAAATGTCGTACTCCGGGTCAGGCAGGACCCAGGCGAAAGTCATGGCCATATAAATACCCAGGTCACCCAGGCGCTTCTGGTCATCCGGATGCACCAGCTGTGCATGAGCAATGCTCTGGGTAAGCCCCGCTCGATCAACAGCTTCCTTGTTCTCGGCAAATGCATCAAGAGCGACCCTGACTGCCCGGTCGCCGATAGCATGTGCATGGACGCTGAAACCCGCCTCGGTCATCTGTCTCACGAAGCTGTGAATAAACGCCTCGCTGTGTTCCAGCACGCCATTGTTGGTCCGACACTGGCTGGGGAAAAAGCCGTGCTCCAGGTTGAAGGAACTGGAGGCTTCGTGACCGCGATATTTATCCGAGCTACGAACGGAACGACACAATTCGCTATTGGTATCCACATAGCCCAGAAAATCCAGTCGCTGGTTCTTGGCATCCACCCTGAACCGGGGTTGCTTGTAGTCACTGAGCACCGCTGCGTTGGGCAGGGTCGGCGGTGTTGCCAGGGGATCTCCCTCGATGACTCCATCAACGAACAGTTTCACTGTCTGCAGCGTGATCAGTTCGTCACCCGAATATTTCTCCCGGGCCCGGGAGAACTTCTCTACGAATTCCGGGATGCGCGCGAGGCCCTCTTCGCTTTGCGAATTCTCCGGCTGCTCGAACAAGGCAGCGCTGAGTCGGAAGGTCATTTTCCCGCTGCGCTCCAGGTCGGCAAACGCGGCCAGCGAATCGGGTTTGAGCGCGGCGTCCTGCACCGATGTGATTCCATTGGCAGCAAGTTTCTCGGCGACTTTCACCATGAACGACCTGGGTATGCTATCGCCGGCACCCAGCATCACATCGAATACCGACGGAGGACGCATCAGTTCCCTGGCGCCCTCGTTGACTCCGCCGGTAGGTTCACCCTGTGCATCCACCGCCACCAACTGGGCGTAGTCCGCGAACACCCCTTCAAGGGTGCCGGCATTTAGCCCTGTCTGCTTGCCCGAAGAATCGGTAGCGAGGGACAAGGCCAGCGAATTCACCGCGCCATGGTGGCCATCATTTCCGTAGAGAATAATCGGATGTTCACTGGATACCGCGTCCAGCGCAGCGCGCAACGTCGGGTAGGTTTCACTAGGCTGGTTACCCTTGGTGAAATTCCACTGCGGCACCGCCATCCACTGCCCTTCCGGCAGAGGAAAACGGTCCAGACAGTCTTGCAGGAAAGGCACCATCTCATCCAGGGTCATGGCCTGGCTGCGAATGTCACAAATATCGGGCTGAATAATTCCCAATGTATGGATATGGGCGTCGTGCAGGCCCGGCATTACCATCCGGCCCTGCAAATCGTAAATCCTGGTTTCATCGCCAATGAATTTTGAAATTGCATCATCACTGCCAACGGCGATGATGCGCTTATCCTTGACCGCCAGGGCCTGGGCAACCCGCCGCGCTCCATCCACCGTGTAGACATAGCCATTATTCAAGACCAGGTCTGCGACTTGCGCGCTATCCTGGGGCGCTTTCTGGCATCCCGCCAGCAGGAATACCAGGACAAGACTCAATAGACGATATCTATTCATTGATGTTTCCATGTAACAAGGATATGGCGGGCCCCGTAAAAGTCCGGCCCACGGCAGCGGATCTTAGGAACAAATCGGCAAACGTGTGTCGACCCCGGAACACTAGCGATACGGCACTTCCGGCAAGTAGGCCGGCCTTTGCGCCTCATGGCTTCGGATCTCGTAAGCGTAACCCAGGGCAAGTATTTTCCCATCCTGAAATCGGCCTCCGATAAAGGACAAACCCACCGGCAGACCGCTGATCATGCCCATGGGTACCGTCAGGTGGGGATACCCGGCCACCGCCGGTGCTCCACCCGGGCCACCATTACCCATGTCCCCATTTACCGGATCAATAATCCACGAGGGATCCCAGGTTGGTGCAATCAACGCATCCAGTTGATGCTCAGGCATGACCGCGTCGATCCCCTCGGGACCCGCCAGCCGCTGGGAACGTTCCCGCGCCGCAAGGTAGTCGGCATCATCAAGTCCCGCCTGCTCCTGGGCCAGGATGAAAATCTCCTGTCCAAACCTTGGCATGACCGACTCGGCATTTGCCTCGTTAAATGCAATCAATTCCTCCAGGCTACGCACCTGGCCCGGGCGCTGGTGAGATTCCAGGTAAGCATTCAGTCCAGCCTTGAACTCAACCAGCAAGACCAGGTACTCGTCATCACCCAGGTCATTTTCATTGGGAAGTTCCACCTCGACGATGACGGCACCTGCCGCCTCCAGCACCTGCCTCGCCCGGGCGAATGTTTTCTCCATTGCCGGACTGCTCACGTATCCGGAGATGACCCCCAGGCGTTTGCCTTCCAGGGCCTTAACAGACAACTGGCCCGGGAAATCAAAATCAAAGTCCGCTGGTATGGCCCGGGTGGCAGCGTCTGTTTCGTCCCTTCCTGCCATCACCGACATCAGCAAGGCGGCATCGCGGACGCTGCGGGTCATTGGACCGGCGGTATCCTGGCTGGCAGAAATCGGGACGATACCGCTACGACTGACCAGTCCGACAGTGGGCTTAAACCCCACAATGCCGTTGACCGCGGCCGGACAGGTCACCGAGCCATCAGTTTCCGTACCCAGCGCTGCACTTGCCAGGCCCGCTGCCACGGCGGCGCCCGAGCCCGAACTGGATCCGCATGCCGAGCGGTTGAGCACGTGGGGGTTTACCGTCTGCCCTCCCACCGAACTCCAGCCACTGATGGACCGGGTGGAACGAAAGTTCGCCCACTCACTCAGGTTAGTCTTACCCAGCATCACCGCACCGGCCTTGCGCAGGCGGGACAGGACAGGCGCATCGTTGGTGACCAGGTTGTTCGCCAGCGCCCGGGACCCGGCGGTGGTTGGCAGCCCCCCCGCCATATCAATGTTGTCCTTTACTACCAGGATGGCGCCCCGTAACGGCAACGCGTCTTTGGCCGCATCCACTTTGCGCGCCTGGTCCATGGCATCCGGTGCGATGGCAAGCATGGCATTGATCCTCGGGCCCGCCCGATCAATCTCCTTGATGCGATCCAGGTAGGCGGCAGTCAAGTCTTCAACCCTGAGTTGCCCGGCAGCCACTGCCTGCTGCTGAAAGCCCATGGTGCCGAACAAGATATCCTCGGGAAGGGTGTAATGGGCGAGCGCAAGTGACGTCGGCAGGCAAATCAAAGCCAGACCAAGTTTCTCAAAAACTCTCATAACTCCTCACTTTGCCGAATCCTCGCCGGCTTAAACCCGGACAGGGCCCGAACTATTTATCGCCGGGAACCCAATCGCTATCAGTAATACTCATCAGGGTTATCTCGCCATACACACCGACCAGGTCCTTGATCTTCTGACTGTCACCAATAAAAACAAACACCATTTCTTCGCGCGGGGGATAAATTCGGGCGATAACCTGTTTGGCTTTTTCAGAGGTTACGGCATCCATGTCACTGGAGTAGTCATTCACTTTGCTGTCGGGCAGGCCGTAAAACTTCAGAGTCAGGATCTGCCCCGCCAGGTCACTGGCAGTCTCAAATCCCATGGGATAGGTCCCCTGGCGATAGGTTTTGCCCGATTGCAGCGAGGCGGCATCAAATCCGCTCTCACGTACCTTTCCCAGTTGCTCCAGGGCCAGGTCTACCGCCTCTATGGTGGTCTCCGTGGCGGTATAGGAGGCGATCGAAACACTACCCGGCTGGCTACGCATGGCAAGGTTGGAGCGAGCCCCATAGGTCAGACCCGACTCGATCCGCAGGGCGGTGTTAAGCATGGAGGTAAACCGTCCACCAAACAGGGTGTTCACCAGCTCGATTGCCACGGCATCAGGGTCACTTCGGCTAACGCCAACATTGCCTATCCAGAAATACGTCTGGGTCGCACCGGGCTTGTCCACCAGTAACACCCTGCCCCCGGGAACCCGGGGAGCAGCTTCCAGGGGAGCAATTGCAGTGCCCGCGGCCTTCCAGCCTCCCAGGGCCTTCTCAATGCGCTTGCGCATGGCCTTGGCCTTGAAATCACCCGCGACAACCAGCAGCAATCGGTCCGCAACCAGGTTACTGGCCGCATAATTCTTCGCGTCCTCGTAACTCACCCGCGCCAGGCTCGCTTCACTCCCGGTGGAGGATCTTGCGTAGGGATGTTTCCCAAATACGAAAGCCTCTGCATAGGTGCCGATCAATCCCCTGGCATCTGCATCCTTCATGGCAGCGATGCCCTGGATAGCCCGGGTCTTGATCTTCTGAAACTCGGCTGCATCCATTCGCGGCCTGAGCAAGACATCCGCCAACAAGCTGATCATCAGGTCTGAATCCCGGGACATGAACTCGCCGTTCAAGCCAATAAATTCACTGTTGGCCGACACATTAAATCGTCCACCCACCGCGGCCACCGCCTCGGCGAACTGGACCGCATCACGCTCCCCTGCTCCCTTTTGCAGCAGTTCGGCAAGCAATGAGGCCACGCCATTCTTGTCGGCGGGTTCACTGACCAGCCCACCTCGCACCGCGGCACTGAACGACACCAGTGGAACATCACTTTTTTCAAGTAATATCAGGGTAATTCCGTTATCGAGTTCTACCTGCTGGTAGTCAGGCAACCGAATACTGTCACCTGCCAGGGCACTGGCGGAGACCAGGAATACCAGGACGATGGCGGCAATGCTGTTTTGCCAGTTTGCATAGCGTTTCATTCGCCTGCCTCCTGCTCGTTGGCCGCGGGAATCAATACGCCCACCGTGCTGTTGGACCGGGTAAATACCGTGGAGGAAATCGTCTTGATGTCTTCGAGGCTAACCCCGGCAAGCTGCTCTGGCACATCCAGCATCTTGTTAAAATCTCCGTGGAACACCTCATAAGTGCCCAGCAAATCGGCCTTGCCATCAATGGTGGCCAGCTTGCGCCAGAAATTGGCCATTTGAATATTACGTGCTTTTTCAAGCTCACTGGCCTGTACCGCTTCGCTGGCGACCTTACCCAACTCCTCAAACAGCACGTCCTCGGCGCGCTGGGTATCACCCCCCGGCGGCAGCATCACGAAAAACCACGCCAGGCCAGGGTCAAATCCTTCATCCTTGAATGAGAAAACGCCAACTGCCAACTGTTCCTGCTCCACCAGACGCTGGTGGAGTCGGGATGACGTGCCCTCCCCCAGAACATCCATCGCGAGCGACAGCGCAGGCGTGTCCGGGTGATTGGCCTGGGGAATGTGGAAAGCAACGGCCAGTACCGGAGCCTGGGCCGCGTCGTGCATGACCAGGCGTCGCTGGCCCACCTGCTTGGGCTCCACCGTGCGCACCGGTTCCGGCGCCGGCTGGGCAGAAATGGGACCGAAATATTCTTCGGCCAGCTCAAACACCTGCTTGGGCTCTACGGCGCCAACAATCACCAAAGTGGTGTTATTTGGGGCGTAGTAAGTCTGGAAGTACTGCTGCAGGTCTTCCATTTTCCAGTTCTCGATATCCGAGGGCCAGCCTATGACCGGGAACTGGTAGGGATGAGCGATAAACGCCGTGGCATTTACCTGTTCATGCAACTTTCGGAAGCTCTGGTTATCCACCGAGGAACGTCGCTCCGAGTACACCACGCCCCGCTCGCTGTTCACCACCTCCTCTACAAAGGCCAGGTTTTGAAAGCGATCGCTCTCCAGGTCGAAGTTCAATTCCAGCGCCGAGCGTGGAACCCAGTCGGTATACACCGTCACATCACTGGATGTGTACGCATTGTTTGCACCACCGTTTGCTTCCATGATGCGGTCGAATTCCCCGGGCTTCCGCTTACTGGTGCCGTTAAACATCATGTGTTCAAAAAAGTGGGACAGACCCGTGATTCCCGGGTACTCGTTTCGAGCGCCTGCCCGCACCCAGTGGTACCAGGCAAGATTGGGAATATCCTGGTCGGGCCAGACAATAACTTTCAGACCATTTTCCAGTGTTCGACTTTCGATACTTTCTGATCCGGCAAGCGAATCGGCCGCGTTTGCTGAGGCAGCGAACAGCATCAGAAACAGCCAAGGTAAGAAGCGATCCATGTATCCCCCGGGGTGATTGTTTTGTCTTTCCCCAAGAGTAGCACTGATGGCTCGGACCGGGACAGTCACCGCCGGCCTTGGATCACTCCACCGGGCAGGCGGGTGCGCAATACCCCTCCCATTGTCGCTCCTGGCATTCCAGGACCTGCTCTGGCGGCTGGCAACGACTGGCTGCATAACTTTGAATCGCCTCCAGTCGCGGGCCGCCCAGGCCAATGACGGCAATGCCGGCAAGACTGACTATTACTGTTTCGATCATGTCCATTGAGAGCCTCCATTTCCAGTGTTGCCTCCAACACTACGTCCCACGGAGGCTCACAGGCTGAGCCACTTCCAAATAAGGAGGAATCACTGCTTACTTGCGGCGAACCCGCTTTGGCCAGGCAAGGTCCTTGAACCCCGAGACCAGGTCGGGATCCGTGTCGTGGACGGTCTTGATGTCCGAGACCGTATAGATAGCATCGGGGTCCGCCTCGTGAATCAACTTCACCAGCTCCGGAACCTTGCGCCGTCTGGCCACGACCAGGACGACTTCCACCGGATGATCTCCGGCACCACTGCCGGTGAGCCTGACCGGGCGATACCCGTTATCACGCAAGGTTCCGGCCAACAGGTTTTCACTGTTGCGGGAAATCGCGCGAACCAGTTCAGTCCCGATTGCCGCCCGGGACTCCAGCCAGATCCCCACCCAGTTGCCGGCTGCGAATCCGCCGGCATACGCTGCCACCAGGTACCACTGATCAAGGTGCGAAATCACCCCGCCGACGGCGAGTATCCAGATCATGCTCTCGATGAACCCCACCACAGTAGCTACCATGCGGTGGCCCCGGATCACCATAATAAATCGGAAGGTACCCAGCGAGACGTCCACGACGCGAGCAAAAAAGATGACTGGGATCAGCCAGTAAGGATTGAGATCTGCCAGAGACATAATTACCCGCCTGTAGCCGCGTTGCGGGAATTCGCAACGACTGAAGTAGCAATTCTACTGTAATCCCGGAGATTGTATCGAGCTTCGTCGGTTGCATATGAAAAGATCGAAGCGCAACATCACGTTTACTCCAATAACTAACTACGGCGCTAGATACGCTCACCAGATAACAGCTATGCAACTTGTAATCATCGCTGCAACACTCGGTGTCTTGCTGGTCATTTTTGCCGCATCACTGGCCCCGCCTCTCCTGGTAGCACTGTGGTACCAGGACGGTCTGGCCGACGAGTTTCTGCTGATCCAGGCGGTCTGCGCCGTGATTGGAATCATCCTCTGGCTGTTCAGCGGAAAAGGCGAACACCACATGCGTAACCGCGATGGCTTTGCCATCGCAACACTCATGTGGGTAGTGGTCAGCCTGCTGGGATCCCTGCCATTTATTGTATGCCTGGATATGAGCCTGGCCAATTCGGTATTTGAATCCACCTCGGCGTTCACTACTACCGGCGCCACAACCATTGTCGGCCTTGACACACTGCCAATGTCTATTCTGTTTTATCGCGCCGAGCTACAGTGGCTGGGGGGTATTGGGGTAATCATTTCTGCCATTGCCCTGCTACCCATGCTGGGCGTGGGTGGGACTCAACTACTCAAGGCAGAGACTCCCGGACCGGTCAAGGAGAACCAGCTCACTCCCCGGATTCGCCGCACTGCCCAGGTGGTCTGGACACTTTACCTGGTCATCACCGTGGCCTGTGCGGTGTGTTACTGGCTGGCCGGCATGACCCCGTTTGACGCAATGGCCCACAGTTTCGCCACGGTATCTACCGGCGGTTTCTCCACACACGATGCCAGCCTGGCCTATTTTGACAGTCCGATGATCGAGACCGTCGCGGTGATATTCATGATGGCAGGCGCCATGAATTTCAGCCTGCATTTCCTGGTGTGGCGAAAACGTGACCTGGGTGCCTACCTGCGCAATGAAGAAGCCAGGGCACTGATTGCCCTGGTGATTGTGACCTCGTTGATTATCGCCTGGGTGCTGCATGAGGATGGACACTACGGCAGTGTTACTCACACGCTGCGCTTTGGTATTTTCCAGGTTGTGTCAGTGGTCACCAGCACCGGCTTCGGTATCAGCGACTTTTCCGTCTGGCCGTTGATGCTCCCGATACTGCTGATGTTCATCAGCTTTGTTGGAGGCTGCGCCGGATCCACCGCAGGGGGTATGAAGGTCATCCGCGTGGTGGTCCTGGCAAAACAGGCAGGTATCGAAGTCAAGCGCCTGGTGCACCCGAACCTGGTGCGCCCACTGACCCTGGACGGCAAGACCGTCCCCAACAAGATAGTGCAAACCGTTTGGGCCTATTTCGCGATCTATGTCACCGCCTTCGCCTTGTTGATGTTGCTACTGATGCAGGGAGGCATGGATCAACTCACCGCCTTCAGTGCGGTCACAACCTGTTTGAATAACCTGGGCCCGGGCCTGGGGGAAGTGTCAGCCAATTTCGTCACCGTCACAGCAATACAGAAGTGGATGCTTTCCGGCGCAATGTTGTTGGGCCGGCTGGAAATATTTACTATTTTTGTAATCTTTACACCGGCGTTCTGGAAAGCCTGATTCACGCCGGCAATTCAAGCAGGTCTCGGTCCTGCGTACGTTTTTCGAATCGGAGTCGCCCATGAAAAGGTCAATTCTCATCCTCGCTGCCGCCCTGGGCCTCCTGGCCAATTCGCTGTCCGCCCAACCCGGTTCGGATCAGCAGCGCTTACAGGCGTTGTTCGACAAAGACTGGGAATTCCGGATGGCCGAGTTTCCTACAATGGCCAGCTACACCGGCTCACCTGGGGCTTATGACAAGCTTGGGTCGGTTGCCGAGGAAGACCAGCTGAGACGCGTGGATTTCTGGCGTGGAATCCTGGACGAACTGCACCAGATAGACATCGGCTCGCTGACCGGCGAAGACAAGATCAATTATTTGTTATTCGAGCGTCAGCTGAAAAGCATGGTCCGCAATATCGAGTTCCGCGGCTACCAGATTCCAATACTGGTGGACGAGGGCTTCCATACCAACTTCGCGCGACTGCCTGACTTCATTCCTTTCAATAGCACCACCGATTACGAGAATTACATCAGCCGCATGCGCGGCTGGCCCGCACTGGTGGAACAGCACATTACCAATATGCGTGCCGGGATGGCCCGCGGCTTTTCTCAGCCCCGGGTGATCCTCCAGGGTTACGAAGATATGCTGCGCCCCATGCTTGCCGGGACCGCGCAGGACAGCCGCTTCTGGGGTCCTTTCGAAAACTTTCCTGCCGCTGTTTCTGAAACTGACCGGCAGCGCCTGAGGGCACAAGGCGCCGAGGCCATCCTCGACGCAGTGGTGCCTGGCTATGCCAAATTCCTGAGATTCATGACCGAGGAGTACATTCCCGGGACCCGGGAGACACTGGGCGCCTACGACATGCCTGATGGCGAGGCTTATTACGATCAGCAGATTCGCGACTACACCACACTGGATTTAAGCGCCGACGAAATTCACCAGATCGGTCTGAAAGAAGTGGCTCGAATTCGCGCCGAAATGGAACAGATCATCAAGGATGTGAAGTTCGAGGGTAGCTTCGCGGACTTCCTCGCTTTCTTGCGTAGCGATCCACAGTTCTATGCCGAAACCCCCGAGCAACTGCTCAAGGAAGCGGCCTGGATTGCCAAGACCATGGACGGCAAGCTGCCTTCCCTGTTCACTGTGCTGCCCAGGCAGCCCTACACGGTAAACCCGGTGCCGGCGAACATCGCGCCCAAGTACACCGCCGGGCGCTACGTGCCTGCACCCCGGGACAGCACTCGCCCGGGCCAGTACTGGGTCAACACCTATGACCTGAAGTCTCGCCCCCTGTACGCACTGCCGGCCCTGTCCCTGCACGAGGCGGTGCCCGGCCATCACCTGCAGGGCGCACTGGCCGCCGAACAGGGCGAGCAGCCCAACTTTCGCAAGTTCGACTACATCTCTGCCTACGGCGAGGGATGGGGCCTGTACTCCGAGTTCCTGGGCATCGAGGCGGGTATGTACCCTGACCCCTACAGCAACTTTGGCCGCCTGACCTACGAAATGTGGCGGGCTTGCCGCCTGGTGGTGGATACCGGACTGCATGCCAAAAGCTGGACACGGCAACAGGCCCTGGACTACCTGGCCGGCAACACCGCCCTGTCTATCCACGAGGTCACCACAGAAATCGATCGCTATATTTCATGGCCCGGCCAGGCGCTTTCCTACAAGCTGGGGGAACTGAAGATCAAGGCGCTTCGAAAACAGGCAGAGGAGCAACTGGGCACGAACTTTAACCTGCGAAGATTCCATGATGAAATCCTTCGCAGTGGTTCGGTGTCACTGGATATCCTTGATGGTCTTATCCAGGAATACATCCAGCGCGAACTTGAGGCGGCCGCGAAGACCTGAACCCCGGGCTGACCTGATGGACCCGGAATGGCTTCACGGACCGGGCATCGATGGGAAGGCCTTCGGGAGGGTTCCGTTAACAGTTTGAATTTAGGGTGTTTTATGAAACGTGCATCTCGGTAATCCACGCTTGCCGCCATAAGCCAGCTTGCCGAGACTAGGCTTACCTACCCGCCCAACCCCCATGGAGAACAGGCTATGTCCACAACACAAAAAATAAGCCCAGAGAAAGCAAGGGCATACCTGGAAAAGTCACGGCTGAGCGACGAACTGGACGCCCAGGCACTGGAAGTTCTTTCACAAAGCGTCAGCACCCGGGATTTGCAGGCAGAGGAATTCCTCATGGAGGCCGGTCACCTGGATGATTCCCTGCATATTCTTGTCACGGGCAAACTGGAAGTCATAGCTCCCTCACTGGGATCAGAGCCGGTTACCCTTGCCGTGCTGACACCGGGGGACCTGGCGGGTGAAATGAGTTTTGTTGACGGGGCACCTCACGCGGTAGGCCTCAGGGCGTTGACTCCCTGTGAGGTCATCAGTATCTCCCGCGGAGATCTTGAAGCGCTGCTGGATACTCATCCAAAAGTGGTTTACCAGGTCATGCGCACCATCGTACGCGCCGCCCACCATATCGTGCGCAAGATGAACATGCAGCACGTCGAGATGACCCGCTACTTCTACAAGTCCTCCGGGCGCTATTGATCCGGCCGGGGGAGCGAGGAGACGTGCCGGCCATGGATTTTTTTCAAATCGAGAAAAAGATCGACAGCATTGTGGGCGTTGGCATCGGGGCCCGGATTTCCCTCGAGTAATAAATTTCCGGAATTACCCATACTTTCGACGCTTAAATAAAGCCGGCTGAATACCGCCGGCTTTTTTAATGCGAA
>Ga0224507_10000037_pt1 | contig 49613 bp, 83 predicted proteins | sample SF_Jan12_sed_USG_3_FD_170159 | JGI IMG/M metagenome (GOLD analysis project Ga0224507, IMG submission 170159) | Sediment microbial communities from San Francisco Bay, California, United States - SF_Jan12_sed_USGS_13 | ecosystem: Environmental > Aquatic > Marine > Sediment | place: USA... | reverse complement strand
TCGAGCACGCCAGCGACCACCTGCTGGCTGTCGCCCGTCCACGCCACCCATTCCGCCAATCTGTCGTATGCGTCCATGATGCCATGGATACGCGGGACGGTTTAGCGTGTCAAGGGGGCGACGTGCGGTCTCCTAGGAAATCGTCCTGCAGGTTTTCTTTTCAAACAAAAAAGCTTGATACTGCACGGCCCAGGGCATACAGTTGGGGAGTCGGCAGGGATGACCGACGCAGGAGGATGGCAGAATGACAACGCGAACCAGCAAGGCACAAATCGAGGGCTACAACGACGCGCAGGAGTGGATGGCTGACAACCCGCGCAGCTATTGGGAGGACGCCGCGCGGGAAGCCATGGGCGCGGATGAGCTGCTCATCAATGCGCTCGGCTACCATGACGCGGCGCGCGTTCTGGGCGTCGAGTACGTTGATGCGGACGACAACGTGACCGAAGAATTCGAGACAGCCTGCGCTGAATACAACAAGGCATTCCGCGCCGCGATCGAGCAGGCCATCGAGGACGGTGGTGAGTGATGGCAACAGCCGCAGAATTATACGACGCAAAACGGTGTGAAGTGCTAGAGCTGCTGGACGCTATCCGCGATAGAGTGCTGGAGGGTGACGCCCATGTGAACTGGGGCCACGTTGGCAGCATGGGCGCCGCAGTTGATTCGCTGCGTAATGCCGCGCATCATGCAGGCGTGCAATGACCACCTTCACAGTCGAGCCATGCCGCGCGTGCGGCACGCACAAGGGCCCCGTGTCCCCGTATGGGGTGCGTGGGTGGACCATGCGATGCGCCTGCGTCGGCAAGCCTGATTTAGTACGAGTGGATCCTATGGGAGCTATTGCATCCCACAACAGCCGCGAGCGTGCGGCGGATGGGAAGGTATAAAGCATGACTACGGCATATAAAGTATTCACTCACGATTTTCGCTCACCGATTCAAGGGGGCGATCCCGTGTGGGACGGCAGCGTTCCGTTTAGTCTTCCGCGAGTTAAAGTAGACTCAACCAATTCACCGTGCGGCGCCGGATGGAATGCCTGCCATAACCTGCGTGACGCGCTTCGCATCGGCGGACTGTGGCCCAGCGGGCGGCCGTCTGTCGTGGCACGAGTGGAGATCGCAGGTGCGCTGTTGCGTGGTGACAAAGTGCGCTGTGCTGAGATGGATATCGTCGAGATACTGTCGGAGAACGAGGTGCGCGTCGGGGTATCAGAGTTATCGGGAGCGTTCGGAATCCACGCGGGAGATATGGCTGACTCGCAAATGGCATGGAGGCGAGCGCTATCACGTCCAATGCGCGAGGAATGCGCGGTAAAAAATGGCCTGTGCATCGCGCTAGAAACACGCGGACTCCAATGGTCATTGCGGCAATTCGATACTGCGTGGGATGCGTGGGCTGCGTGGGCTGCGCGGCCTGCGTGGGATGCGTGGGATGCGTGGGCTGCGTGGGCTTCGCGGGATGCGTGGGATGCGTGGCCTGCGCGGCCTGCGCGGCCTGCGTGGGATGCGTGGCCTGCGCGGCCTGCGTGGGATGCGCGGGATGCGCGGGCTGCGCGGGATGCGTGTGATGCGCTGACATTTCAGTTTTCCGCACTGTCTGGGTGGGTGGATGGTGACCCCATGCTCCTCACCGCTGGAATACGCGAAGCTTACGCAAGCGGACTCGCAATCGCCATCCCAACAGGATCAAACGAGCTTGGCTTTGCGATGGTAGAAGAAGGCGGTGCGAAGTGAGAGCACTGGCCGAATGTTGTGGGCGCGCGCCTATCCGCGACGCTGACTATATTGACAGCGAGCCTGTGCTAGCTGTCGTGTGTGTGAGATGCTTTGCCCGCGTCGAGTCAGACACGCGGGACGATGCTGACGCACATTGGGAGGCGCTACACCGCGCGACGGCGCAGACGGCGAGGGTGATATGAAAATCACAACTGAACCATGCCTCACTCCGCACGATGACGTAGAATTCAACGAGCACGATCACTACGGTGATGCAGTGGACGACCTGCAGTCTGCCGTGTGGACGCGAACACGCAATCACCGTGAGCAGGCAGACGCATGGGGCGAACGGTTGCGCGTGTTTCGCGAGGACCTGTGCCATGATGACAAGTGTGAGGCGCTGCGCGCGTTTTGGGATGACGGGTTGGAGGCGTTTGCGGATGCTGTGGATGAGATGGAGGTGAGTGGTGAGTGATGCTGACGAAACTAGGAGACTGATCGAACAACGGAAGGCCGCGGCAGAGCGGCAAATACGAACTGCAATCGGGCACATCGAGGCAATTCTTTCCGACGTGGAGAGGTGCCTTGAAAACGGTAGGCCACTGAACGGCCTTGGCGAACTTCAGTCAGCGTCAGCAATTTTTGAGTCTGGTGTAGGAGCGTATTCCTGCGCGTGCACCTTGCTACGCGACATGGATGGGGGGTTGCGCAAATGAAGCTCCCCATCAGAGAAAATGGGCTCAGCGGCACAGCATGGGTCGGTCCCATGAGCGATGACGAGTACCACGCGGACCCGTGCCGAGTGCCTTCGCTGTCGGCATCAATGGCGAAAGTGCTGGACGCTAAAAGCCCAGCGCATGCGTTTCTTCTTCACCCGCGCCTTGGTGGTGAGCGCAGCAAGCCGACAGCCGCCATGGAGCGGGGCACCGTTATGCATGCTGGGCTGCTCGGCACTGGTAACGATCACCGCATGGTCATCCCGGAGGGCGTCGAAAACTACAAAACCAAAGTGGCCCAAGAGATGCGCGACGCCATCCGGACAGCCGGGAAAATACCTGTGCTTTTTACTGACGAGCAAGACAACGACGCAACCGTGCGGGCTCTCAAGAGGCGAATGGGGTATAAAGGGGTCCACTTCTCGGATGGCAAGGCAGAGCAAGTTATCATATGGGAGGAGGTTGCTGGTAGCGGGCGCAAGGTGCAATGCAGAGCAAAGGTTGACTATGTTCAGGGCCACGTGATAACGGATCTAAAAAGCTGTGTGTCAGCAGCTCCTGAAGAAATTTCAACAGCAATGGCGAGGTATCGCTACCCAGTACAGGCAGCCGCATACACGTCAGGGCTGAGCGCGGTGTTCCCTGAGCTTGCAGGCACCGTTGAATTTCGGTGGGTGTTCTTTGAGTCAGCTCCGCCTTTCGCGGTGTCCAGGGTGCGACCGTCCGAACAAGACATGGACATCGCCCGCGCCCAGTGGCAACGTGCCATCGATGTCTGGGATGCGTGCATGCATGCAGGTGCGTGGCCAGACTACGACTCGGCCGCGACTGCCGATCCTATGATAATTGAAACGCCGTACTGGTATTCACGCGCGCAATCGTACCGCTTTGGATTTGACGACCTGTCAGAAATCGGGCTAACTATATAACGGCACACCTGGAGGAACGCCATGAATGACACATTGAAAAAACCATCGGATTGGGACGAGATGTACCCCGGTCGGTTTATGAAAGCCGGGGAAATTAACGGCAACACCACGTTGACGATAACGGCGGTGGAAATCGACGAGTTGCCGGATGAAAAGGCGGGAACTAAGGTCAAAGGGGTAGTATCGTTTGCCGAAATCAAACAACAGCTTGCGCTGAACAAAACGAACGGCATATGCATGAAGGCCATGTTTGGTCGCAGCGTCCAGGACTGGGTTGGTAAGCATGTGACGCTGTTCAGGGACAAGTGGAACGGGGACGACTGCATTCGCGTATACGGCAGCCCGGACATCAGGTCCGACATGCAGGTCGAGGTGAAGCTCCCGCGTAAGGGAATCAAAAGGATGACTATGCATGCTGTGAAGTCTGGGCGGGCCGTTGCTGGCGATGGTCTGTACCGCATCCCAGTCGGCCCGCACAAAGGCAAGACGTTGCAGGAGTTGGACGCTGCGACGCTGACGGCATTTCTCGCTAACCCTAAGATCAACGCCAACGTGAAGACGCTTATCGAGGCTGAGATGGTGAGCCGCACAAATTCAGAGGGTGCACGTAACACCGCTGACGACGACTACGATGGACCGGAAGGGATGGAGTGATGGCGAAGAAAATAATGACTCAAGAGCTGGGAACGCTGATTAGAGATCTGCAAGATGTGCAAGCGGCTGCGGTAGACGTGACCGACAGCGTCGCAAGGTCAAAAGTCGGTGATATGGAAATCGACACGGCGCGTGCTGCTGCGATCGCGCTAACGTCAGCGGCCCGCGATATGTCCGAGGCCGCCACACAATTGCTGGCATGGTGCCGGGTACAGGAGATGATGGACAGACTCGCGGCGATACCATCTGACGATGATGCTGGAGTAGGTGTACGATGACGACACTTGACGACGTGCGTAGGGCGGCGCTGGAACTGCTGCGGCACTATGGGCCTGTGTATCTGGCAGCGCAGAACTCTGAGGAAAGGTGTCTCATGACGATGTCAGTCAGTGAGCATGCGGAGCGCTGCGTCCAAAGTGAGATGGGCGCTCTGATGGAAGCGGTGGAGGCGTACGCGGCTGGTGAGACTGCGGAGGTGCGCGCAGAAGCCAAGGAAGCCGCGTCGCGGCGCGAGGTGATGCGCGGCACAATCAGTGGACTGAAGCGAGGTACGGCCGAATTGCGATCGGAGCTTGACAAAGCACGCGCCAACGAGCTTGCGGTTAGGCGTGAGAATGAAGCGCTGCGGGAGCGTGAAGCCAACCCACCTCCCCCTGACGCGCCGTACACGGATGAGGAGCGGGAGCTGTGGTTAGCTGCGTACTGGTCACTGGGCAAGGATGGTATCCTCCCGCCCATCGCGGCACCCGCAAGCGTCGAGCTGCCGGTGGGGTGGATGAGGGTTGATTCAACGGTCAGCGCCGGCGGGTGGGTAATCGGCGACAATGTTTGGTCAGATGGTCAACGATTGTACTGGAGAGGAACCGGCCGCGCGAAGCCAATCGTACTACTCGGAACCATCGCCGCAATCGACGGCAACGTGTTGACAATCAAGCCGCCGATGGCGGGGAAGGACGGTGGGTGATGGGAAATGCCGCAACAGTGAGCAGTGATGCACTAACGCCTTACAGCATGACGCTTGAGGCAATCGATAAGATGCGCGACAAGTACGCGTTTCTGGATGCGAGAAAAGCCTACGATCCAACGCGATTGGCGATTGCCGACTTGCGCAACCATCGCGTGCGCATCGAGGGGCGACGCAAAGAATAGAAGGCGGTGCACCTTGAGGAAGGTAGGCGTATCGACTCGGCCGCAAAGCAGTTGATCGGACTGCTTGAAGAAATCGAGGAACCGCTCAAGCTAAGTAAGCAGGCGGTCGACGACGAAAAGGCGCGCGAGAAACGCGAACGTGAAGAGGCCGCGCGAAAAGTAATCGAAGATGCGCTACGTGCCAAGCGTGAAGAAGAAGACGAACGGCTGCGCAAGGAACGTGAGGCAGAGGAGTCGCGGCTAGCTGAGGAACGCGAGCGCCAACGTGCGGAACGCGAGGCGCTGGAAGAAGAACGCGCCAAGATGAATGCGGAACGTGACGAGCTGGCGGCCAAGCAACGCGCTGTCGATGATGCGGTACGCAAGGCGGAAATGGAGGAGCGCGAACGGCTGGCCAAGATCCAAGCGGAGCAAGAGGAACGTGCTCGCACTGAACGTGAGAAGGCAGAATCTGAGGAGCGCCGAATCGCTAAGCTAGAACGTGAGAAGCGCGAGCGCGAGTTGCGCGAAGAGATGGCGCCTGACTTGGAGAAGGTGGCGAAGTTTGCTGAGCAGCTATCAGCAATCGCTGCGCCAGACGTGAAGTCAAAAGAAGCTTCTGACGCTTTGCACAACGCGATCGTTTGCATTGAACGCGCCGTCATTGACTTGCATGGGTTTGTGAAAGGCGGCAAGTAATGCGAATCAAGATAATGCCAACGCTATGGGTTGAGCGAAGCGACGATAAGAATATCGTGCTTGTAGTGAGGCGTGCAACGTCAGGGCCACGCGCCAAGAAGTCGGAGCGCGACATCACGCTTGGATATTACGCGACGTATCAAGGCGCGTTGACGGCAGCGCTTGATCATTGCGATGAAGCTGGCACGGTGTCGATACATGAAGCGGTTGCGGCTTTTGAGTCCGCAAAGGCTAGTATCGTGGACAGCGTAGCTGGTATGATGGAGGGATGCGCAAATGTCTGAAGGTCTAAACCGAGTAACCCTGATCGGCAACCTGGGTCAAGACCCAGAGCTCCGACACACGAACAACGGCGGCGCGGTGCTGAATCTCCGTATCGCCACAACCGAAAGCTACTTTGACAAGGAATCAAAAGAGCGCAAGGAAAAGACCGAGTGGCATACCGCCACAATGTGGGGCGCAAGGGGCGAAGCCTTAGCCAAGTTCCTCTCCAAGGGCAGCCGCATCGCTGTTGAAGGGCGCCTGCAGACACGCAGCTGGGAGGCCAAAGACGGCGGCAAGCGGTACAGCACGGAAGTGGTAGCCACCAACATCATCCTGCTGGGCGGCAAGGGTGACGGCGGAAAGCGATCTGACAGTGGTGGCGGCGGCTTCGACGGCCCGCACGAAGAGGGTGGCGACGATGGGTTTGGGGACGATGATATTCCGTTCTGAGGAGATGAAGACATGACTGAATTAGATGTAATGGCTAGGTATATCGCAGCGCGCGATGAAGCTATCGCGGAACTAAGTAAGCAACTAACAGACCTAAAAGAGCAGCGATTTGCAATCATAGAAAAATTGAAGCAGCTACGCATGGGCAGTTGTGTAATCCCGAACGGGAACAAACCACCTGGACCAAGCAGCGTGCCCGGCAGGGTATTAACTCTTATTCAGGCGCACCGCGGGGACACATTCAACGCCTCGCGCATTGCAGAATGTCTCAAAACCACAAAGCAAAACGCCAGTTTGGCGGCTGCGCGCTTGACTGCGCGCGGACTCATCAGCCGCGTTGGTGTCGGCGTGTATTCTGCAAATGAGGAACCCAATGACAATGATTGAACCAGCCCACCTAAACCCGGTACCACCACCAATCACCAAAGACATGGACCGCCACACGAAGCGCATGCTCAACCTCGCATGGAAACGACGGCTGAAATGCGCGCGGGTTTTCTATTCGATGCCGCCAAGCAAGAAGCGGTTTCAGCCAGCGCCTTACGTTAGGGCAATGATGTGAGCGACCAGCTATCACCCGACGGGTTAGCAGCAATTTGCGAGCTAGCAGGCGACCACCTCGCTAACCGCCAGCCACGCGGACCGTCCAACGAATGGGGGCGCACGTTGCGCGCTCTGGCCGGGCGCAGGTTTGCGGAAATGCGCGATGGCCGCTACTACCTCACCGCGCTAGGTTGGCGCATAGCTGAGGAGCGGGCGCGAGTGCTGCGGGACCAACAGGCGGCCTTGGAGGAGCGCAGGCGGGCAAGGTTGCACGCGGTGTCGCTTGCGCTAGAGGTCACGGAGTCCGAGGCAGAGAAACTATGCGCCCAGTTTGGCGTTGAGCTGGGGGGGAAGTCGTGAACTATGAAACAATAGAATCCGCTGGTGTCCCCATCAAGTCATGGACCGTGGGCGTCCCAGTGGAGGACGCCGCGAAACAACAGCTCGTAAACATCGCGTCAATGCCATTCATTCACAAGTGGGTAGCGGCGATGCCTGATGTGCACTGGGGCATGGGCGCCACTGTCGGCAGCGTCATACCAGCGGTAGGCGCCATCATCCCCGCCGCGGTCGGGGTGGACATTGGCTGTGGCATGATAGCCCACGAGACCACTCTGATGGCCAGCGACTTGCCTGACAACCTTCACGACATGCGCTCCAACATTGAGGAAGCAGTGCCGCATGGCAGAACGAACAACGGCGGGAGCGGTGACCGCGGCGCGTGGTCTGATTTGCCACTGCGGGTTCAACGTGAGTGGGCAGCCATGTTGCCAAGTTTTGAGCTGCTCACGGAAAGCCACCCCGGCGTGTCGAAATGCAACAACGCAGCCCACCTCGGAACGCTCGGGACCGGGAACCACTTCATCGAGGTCTGCATAGATGAGCGCGGCCACGTGTGGGTGATGTTGCACAGCGGGTCGCGCGGAGTTGGGAACCGCATTGGGAGCCACTTCATCGCGCTGGCAAAAAAGGACATGGGGCGGAACCAGGTACAGCTACCAGACAAGAACCTATCCTACCTAGATGAGGGGAGTGATACTTTTCGTGACTACGTGTCTGCCGTTGGGTGGGCGCAGAATTTTGCCAAGGTGAACCGCGACATCATGATGGAATCAACGCTGCTGGCCATCATGGGAACGCGAAAGGTTAGGCCATTCACAACCGTCAACACCGCAGTGAACTGCCATCACAACTACGTGTCTTTAGAGCACCACTATGGCAAGGACGTTTTTTTGACCCGCAAGGGTGCAGTTAGCGCAAAGGCTGGTGAGCTTGGCATCATACCAGGCAGCATGGGCGCCCGTTCATTCATCGTGCGCGGCAAAGGAAACCATGAAAGCTTCTGCAGCTGCAGCCATGGGGCTGGCCGTGCCATGTCACGCACGGAAGCCAAGAAGCGATTTACTGTAGCGGACCACGAAGCGGCGACGGCCGGTGTTGAATGTCGGAAAGATGATGGCGTGATCGATGAAACTCCGATGGCCTATAAAGACATCGACGCCGTGATGGATGCGCAGCGCGACTTGGTTGACATTGTGCACACGTTAAAGCAGGTCGTTTGTGTGAAAGGGTAACTATGATGGAATCAAACAAATCAATGACGCCAGATGAAATGAAAGAAGACTACGACTGGCAACAGGCGTTCATGGCAAGCGATGAAATGCTGTGTGAAGGAGCCACGTGCGCAGTCAGTCCCGTGACAGTCGATAACGTCTCGATGATATTGGCCTACGACGAGGGCGTGAACGATGATCAGAGTTGGGTAGCCATCGTCCAGCTTGATGACGGGCGGTGGGCGTTCGTCGATGCGTGGTGCGACTACACGGGGTGGGACTGTCAGTCTGGCGGCCAGAAGTGGCTGTCCCACTCGATTGAAAACCTTTGGCGATTTGGCATCAGCGACGAAGGGCGCGCTCGTCTGGACGCTGCAAATCCCGACGCGGTAACCCTATGACCACACCAAACGCCACCATTGACGCTACCGTCCTATCCGCCGTGCGTGACGGAGCTGCATTCTTGAGCACTATCACGCGGGTGTCGGGGTTGGCGCGCAGGGACGTTGCAAATTTGCTTCAACGGCTGCGCAGCCGCGGGGCGGTGGCGCACGACAAACAGCGAGAAGAATGGAGAGTGACGGGATGAGTACTACAACTTCGATCGCATGGACTGACAAGACGTGGAATCCGACGCTAGGCTGCTCGCGCGTCTCCGCGGGCTGTGAGAACTGCTACGCCGAACGCGTCGCACATCGCGGCATGACTCCAGCCCACCAGGGGCTGACGGTGGCGGGCAAAAAAGGCCCGCGCTGGAATGGCACATTGCGCTTGATGCACGACCGTCTTGGCGACCCGCTGAAATGGCGCAAGCCGTGCCGTGTGTTCGTCAACAGCATGAGCGACCTGTTCCATCCCGAGGTGCCGTTCGAGTTCATCGCTAAAGTGTGGGCCGTGATGCTCATCACGTCGCTACACGAAACGCGAGGGGGGCACACGTACCAAATTCTGACTAAGCGCCCACAGCGAATGCTTGAGGTGCTCAGAGACGCTAGATTCGCAGAGATGGTCGCGCGCGCTGGTGGCCGCATGATGGAGGATGGTGATGGTTGGTCTGATGCCCTGTGCCACCACATCGAAACGCATGGGCCAGTCCACTCATTGATATGGCTTGGCGTCAGCGCTGAGAACCAGGAGACGGCAGACGAGCGCATCCCGCTGTTGCTTCGGTGCCCGGCGGCGGTGCATTGGGTGAGTGCGGAGCCGTTGCTGGGGCCTATCAACTTGGCGCCATGGATCCCGGACCCGCCAGGGTTTGACCCGTTCGCAGAAACTGGTGGCGGTAAATTTGACCCACGCTCGCTTGACTCTCTGATGTCGCACTTGACGGCCGGCCCAGTGGAAGCAACCGGAATCGTCGGCCACAAGCTGGTCGTGAAATGGATCGTCGTGGGTGGCGAAAGCGGGCCAGGCGCGCGGCCGTGCAACGTCGAATGGATTCGCGACATCGTAGCGCAGTGCAAGGAAGCGGGCGTGCCAGCGTTCGTGAAGCAGCTTGGGGCAACTTATATTGACGCATTGAACGGCATTGGCGGCTTCAGTGCGCGAGCCCCAGCCGACCTCGGCGTATCGATACGGAACCTCAAAGACCGCAAAGGCGGTGACATGTCAGAGTGGCCCGAGGACCTGCGCGTCCGTGAGTTCCCAGAGGTGACATCGTGAGCACATTGAAGATACTACAACTCGCCATCCGTGATGACCTACGGAAGCTTGCGCGCGGATTTCGAGATGCCTGCAAGGATGCCGAGCGCGTAGCAAAGGCGTTGCGTAGTGACGCGCCCACGTCGACAGTTGGCAGCGCCGAGTTCATCGCGCCATCTACCAGCGGGCGCGCTGCCACTGAGATGCACTGGACGGGGCGGGGCCCCGCGGACTTCGATCTGAGACGTGGCGGAACGTATCCCATCGCGAAATCGGGAAGATTGAACATCACCGCGATTGATAATGCTCAGTCTAGCCCACGCTATCACCCGGATTCGTCAGGCGGACCCTTCGCGCATGGGCCTGCCCCTGAGTGGTCCGACGTACACGACATGATAGCGACGCTGCGTAACGCGGTTGAACGTGCTGGCGCCAACGACGTGCAAGGCCCACGGTTCGCTGCAGTACAACGCGCGTTATCAATGCGGCGTGATGAGGCTATCAAGCTGTGCAAGCGGCTTGATCTAGACGAGAATGAAATGGTAGGAGTTGACGCGCGGGATGCGCAGAAGGAGACATTATGAATATCGACGGATTGACAATTGAGCAAGCGCGGGAAATCGCGCAACTGTTTACTGGTGCCGAGGCGCATAGCCCGCCGCATCCATTCGTTGGTCAGTACTGCGTGTTCCGCGGGTACAAAACCGGAGTGTATTGTGGCAAGCTTACAGGTGTTGTGCGCGTCGGGCGTGAATTCTATTTCGAGGTAGAGGACGCGCGACGCATGCAGTATCAGAGCTACAACGGGTTCACGCTGAGCAGCGTTGCGAGTCTCGGCATCGCCGCAGACAGCAAGTTGTCACCATCTGTTCCATCCCACCACCTGGCAGCGTCAGATATCTGCGAAGTGTTCGCCTGCAATGATGCCGCAGAGCAGACAATGCGGGAGCAGGGCAATGGGTAGACGCGGCTCCGGCAACGGCGACGGCAACGGCTCCGGCGACGGCAACGGCAACGGCTCCGGCGACGGCAACGGCGACGGCAACGGCAACGGCAACGGCTCCGGCGACGGCAACGGCGACGGCAACGGCTACGGCAACGGCTACGGCGACGGCAACGGCAACGGCTCCGGCGACGGCTCCGGCAACGGCAACGGCGACGGCAACGGCAACGGCTACGGCAACGGCTACGGCGACGGCTCCGGCTGCTAGATTGTAACAAGACACAAAGGACGGCGAGTGATGGCAACGGTTGAAGAATTGAAGGCAGAGTTGGAAAAGGCGATTGAAGTGGAGAGGGTAGATGCCCTGAACGTCGCGCAAACTGCTCTATACGACGCGCAGATGAAGCACGAAGATGCCTGCCAAAGCGTCGGCTACTGGCGTGACAAAGTGAAAGAGTTTGGAAAGGTTGTGCGCAACCTCGAAGGCCGCAAGCCACGCCAGCCTAGCGACAGGCCACGTGCGAAGCGGGGGGCGTGTGAGGCGTTTGTGCTTGAGAGGTTATCACGCAGCAGAGGCGCGGTTTCATGGTGCATCGAGGAACTTATGATCGGCGGAGAGTTCACTGCCCCGCAAGTCAAGGCGACGATTGCGCGACTTGTGAATGCTGGCAAAATCATCGACGAGAGCGGCCTGTACTCGCTTGCCACTGCCGACGACATTGCAGCCAGCGGCGAGGCTTCCTGCGGCGAGGTGGGGCCGTGAAAGCCCTATCTGTGCGCCAGCCTTGGGCTGGGCTCATTGCTAGCGGTGCCAAGACGATGGAGGTACGATCGCGCCGCACACACTTCCGCGGGCCGTTGTTGATATGCGCGTCGCTTCGACCGAGTAGACATCCTGCAGCAGCTCAGCACAGCTACGACGCGGCCGACCTAGGGCGAGCGCTCTGCATCGTCGACGTGATCAGTTGTGTCGAAGGCAACCGCTCGCATATGGTGCAGACCGGAGGAGTGGACCCTACCGGCCAATGGTGTTGGGTATTCGATGCACCGCTGATCATCGAGAGTGTGCCCATCAAGGGAAAGCTGGGGATGTTCGATGTCGACTGGGGGAACCCGTGACCGCCCCCAAGTACCTTTCCCCCTCTCGCGTGCTGCTGTTGACATTGTCAACAGCGCTCACGATCGCGGGCGGGGCAGTCATGTGGATTTGGTGGCGACCTTGGGTACCGTACGCCATGCCATTTCTGTGTTGGTCGATAGGGCTCTACATGGCATGCTCTGGCATAGCTGCTTTCATCAGCGCGCTATTCGCCAAGGGGCAGAAATGACCGCCCCCATCCGATTGGAGAACCCGCGGTGGACGCTAAACAGTAACGGCGTGTGGTCACTTGAGTGCGATGACCTGTGCTCAGCTACTGTAGATGAAAACTGCTGGTTTACATGGTCCAGCGATTGGTCCGTGGAGCGCCAAGGTGACACCACCACCATCCCTGACGCCATGCGCGCCGCAGTAGCAGCCATCCGCGAGGCTGGTGTTTTTGAGTTTGCGTCAGAGCCGGAGAGCCCGGAAGGAGTGGAGTGATGGCGAGCAAACCCAAACGCTTCCAACGCCTTCGCACGAAAGGCTGGCGCAAGCCAGAGGGCGGGATTATTTGCGACCGCACAAGCCACTATGGGAACCCGTACAGGATAGGGGACCCGCACCCAATCCAGTCTAGGGCGATAACACGCGAAGATGCGGTGATTCTGTTCCGGATATCTGAGATAGTCCTTGACGCTGACTCAAAATGGGAGTGCTGGCTTTTAGCACTCCGCGGCCACGACCTAGGATGCACGTGCAAGCTAGATGAAGCGTGTCATGTTGATGTGCTGATTGAGCTTGCAAACAAGTGAAGGAGAGTACGATGAAGAAAACAGTGTCATTCGCAGAAGCTATGGCAGGGATTTTATCCGTGCCCGCCATTGTAGCATTAAACGCGTGGTCCATTTCAGTCATGTGGTCATGGTTCATCGTGCCAACTGGTGCTAGCCCGATAGGGCTTGTGCATGCTATCGGCATTGGGGTGTTGGTAAACGGCATAGCTGGGGGCGCGCAACTAGATGTCAAAAACAAGAGCATGACGACGTTGGTCATTTTAGGTTTAGGAAAACCGTTTGTATCACTAGCTGTAGGCTGGTGCGTCCACGCGTTCATGTAACCCGCGCGCGACAGCCGATATTAAACAAGGATGGAGGTCCACATGAATGGCAGGGCGCATACCCGTGCTGAAGAAATAGTTCACTTCGTAGAAGCTATGTACGGCGCACCATTGGCTGTTGGCAGTAGTGCTCTTATCGCGCCCGCAAGACCAATGCTCAAGTGCAGGCGCAAGACATGTCTACTCGGGCAACGCAGCCACGGCCGCAACGATGCTGGCGAGTTCGTTTGCAAGGACGGCGAAACGTCCAGCGGTTTCTACCAGGGCAAGCATTACAAGAGGTCGTCAATGTCTTACTCTGGCGCTGAGTCCGAGCTGATGGGTGAGTTGTTCCGCGCGATACTGCGAGGCGGTGACGTTAGGCAGATAGCTAGGCGCGATGGGTTTTCGGAGCTAGCGGGCAAGATTCTGCGGATGGCAAGGAAGGCGGGTGGCGAATGAGTGACAACATCCCGATGATAGCCAAGCGGATGCGCGAGCTGAAAGGAACAGAGTGATGCTTTACCACAAGATCCAATCCCTCTACATGCGTGACCCGGCGACCGGACACAAGGCGCTTCAAGACGAGTCGGTTCATAACACGGTGCTGCACGCTATGATTAACGAATCGCGCCAAATCGTCGAAGATTTCCGCAAGCGACTCGAATCAATGTGGGCGATCACGCCGGAGGAAAGGGCGAAGGTTTCCAAGTGACTGAATACGACCACTCGTGGATGAACGGCGACGACGGGCGGCCTACAATCCGATTTGTGCCTGTGCCTGGGAAAAGGCTATGGGCGCTCGCAGAAGACTGGCACACCCCGCGTGGCATCATCCCGAAAGGCACGACGACAGACGGCGCGTCTATCCCGCGCTGGCTGTGGTGGCTTATCGGCAGCCCGATGGATTCGCGGCTTGCGGAAGCGGCGATGCTTCACGATTGGGAGTATCGATGGGGGCTCATACCGCAGAAGGATGCGGACTGGAATCTGTATCGGATGATTTGCTACAGGTTTGATGAGTGGCACAGTGCGCGCAAGACCGTGCACGCATTCGGATTCCGTGGGCTACTGATGCGCATTGACAACCCACCTCGGGCCAGGTGGGCAGCCGACCGCGCCCGAGCTTGGCTAATCTGGCGAGCTGTGCGGGCGTTTGGCGGGTGGCACTACCGGGCAGGAAGGTGGCGTCATCATGACCGAAAATGAAGCGAGGGAGCTAGCGCTAGAGTTAGATGACTGGGTTGACGATTTCTACTATTCAGAATCTGGGCACATCGTGATGCCCAAGGACAGCCCGACAACACGGGTAGGCAAGCTGTCGGCATATCTTGCGCGCGCGGGCTATAAGATTGTGAAGGTAACGCTATGAGCACCATGATCCACGCCGCTGATACATGCCGAGCGCGCGGGTGGGGGCCTGGGACTGTGCTCGCGTCTGCGAAGTGGCGGACCACAAAAGAGTTGTGCGCTATCGATGCCCACGCTGTGGTGCTCCGCTACAGTTGCAGTCACCGCACGGAGCAACGGAAGCTGCCCGCGGATGTCTACGCGACGCACGGTCCGATCGATAAGCCACCTCGTCCAGTCCAGCTAGTCACGTACGTAGACGACGACACCGCCGCGCTAGTGACTGCAGCCGTGGCAGGCGGAACCGTCGCGCAATTCCTGCGTGATGCTATCGAAGAAAAGTTGGAGAGGCTAACAGGTGCCTGACGCAAATCGCACTGCGCTCACCGCGGCGATGGATGCGATAGACTGGAGCCTTGACCATGGCGCCACCGCTGAGATTGCGCACAGCGAGGGAGCCCACAGGGCGCTGTACGTCGTCAGCCACGGAGCATGCCTCAGCTGGGTCAGCGCAGTGGAGGGTTGCCCGATGAGCGGCTACGAGTACACAGGCGAGGAGGGCGACAAGCCATGGCGAGTGCGGACGTATTTCCATAGGGCAGACGCTTGAAATCGTTGGGTTTTCTGCGCTAGCCGTGGAAAAACGACATGGGTGGGTTGATTTTGCTTGCACCCAATCAAAGATGGTGGCATAGTTTCTCTTGTCGGCAGGGATGACCGGCGGGAAACAGGGAGCAAGGCGATGGAAATCAGCATCAACGGCAGCAAGTTCACGACCACGAAGACCGTCGACATGAGCAATCCCGGCGCAGCTGTTTGGCTCAACGGCAAGCGTGGCGGGATGCACTCCTTGATTCGCAACACGCGCAGCGGGCGCCTTGTGTTCCTTCGCAACGGGCTTCGCGAGGAGGCTATTGTCGCCATCGAAGGGGTAGCGCTGTGAATCCCTACGAGGCAAAGCAAAAAGCCAAGCGCGAGCGCGTCGAGGCTGCTTCGGCGAGGGCAAGCGCTGAATCAAGCCGGGTGGCCGGCTCGGCTCGCGCGCTCGCTGACAGCATTCCACTCGGCCAGCCTATTCTTGTCGGGCACCACAGTGAGCAGCGAGCGCGACGCTACCAAGACCGCATTATTGCCGGCACCAGGAAGGCCATAGAGCTGGAGCAGAAAGCGCGGCGCCTGCAACGCAAGGCAGACGCCATCGGGACTGCAGGCGTGAGCAGTGACGACCCCGGGGCCGTCGAGAAGCTGTCCGAGAAGCTCGCGAAACTGGAGGCCAAGCGCGACATGATGAAGGCCACGAACAAAGCCTACCGCAAAGGCGGATGGCCAGCAGTCGGGGTTGCCCTTGGGCTAAATGATGCCGCGGTAACCCGGATGCGCGAGAGCGCCATCAGGACGGGATTCACGGCATCGAGCATATTCGCTTCCTATGAGCTTACCAATCTGGGGGCGAACATCCGCGCCACCGCGAAGCGCATCGATGAATTGAAGGCAAGCGCGGCCCAGCAGCCGGCCGAGCCCCAGTCATTCTCCGGATTCACGGTGGTGGAGAACGTTGAAGCCAACCGGGTCCAGCTCGTGTTTGAGGGCAAGCCAAGCAAGGATGCCCGCGACATTCTCAAGCGGAACGGCTTCCGATGGGCGCCAAGCGAGGGCGCCTGGCAACGGCGCCTGAACAACGCGGGCAGGTATGCCGCCCAACGCGTGGCGGATTCCATCGCACAACCATTGCGCTTTTCGACAATCGGCAGGAAATCGACCATCGATGTTTGATTTCGCTTGCACCCAATCAAAGGATGGTGCATTGTCTTTGTGTGGTCAGGGAAGGCCGCCACTAAGAGGAGAACCGACAATGAGCAACGACATCGAATTCAGGCACGGCGAATATTCTTATCGAGCGGAAGGCGACTATCTAGTCGCGAGCGCGTCGACTGTGCAGGCAGTCAAAGTTTTTCAAAGACGGGGCGACGCGTGGGTCTTCTTCAGTACCGTTATGTCAGAACTAAAGCCTGCGCAAGTGCGCGCCGCGCTGCTAGAGAACGAGGATGGCGAGGACGGTGAATAGCCCACCCACCCACGGCGGCCCCCGCGCTAACTCAGGCGGGCGCCGTGGTTAAGTACAACCAATAGGAGGATCAGATGCTCAAGTGTATCAGCGATTTGTATGACAATGTGTGCGAAGAATTTGACAGTGTAGAAGAATTCTTTGACATGTGCGACGTGCTAGAGTTTGAGCGCCCACACCTGATCCCAAGTTCAGGTGGAGAGTGGCGAGATGCAGATACTGGGCATGCGGTGCTTGTCCGCGTGAGTGACAGCCAATAGGAGGATGGAGCGATGGGAACAGTGAGCATTGCAGGGTTGAGCAAGGTTGCAGTATTGCGCGCACTATATCGTGGGGCACGCGTTCAGGGGCTCGGGGTTTTTCATGAAATGCCGGGAGACCTCTCTGAACACTCAGCGAAGGCGCTCATCAAGCAGGATCCTCGAATGTCATTCGACTACGTGAATGGCCGTGTAATCAAGTGTGACATCGGTTCAGATGACGTGCTTGTGGCGCTGTATGACCGCGACAACGGAGAAGGTTCGGCCGAGCGGGCGCTGGCTCAGGCGCGCATGGGTGGCGACTTCTACCTGGGCGATGAGGGGTAACATGACACCAATCTGCAAAGCTTGCGGGCAACACATGTATGTAGGGCTCGGGATAACCATTCCCGTATGCGACAACCGGGGTTGCGGCAAGTACGTCATGTCAGACAGTGAGCGTCGCTCCGGCCGGAAGTTTTCTGTGGTTGACAGGCCGATGATATCGGCGCATCCATCACGCAACGTGGGTACAGCTTCGTTTCTGGCTATCGGGAGGAGTGAGGACGAGCCGTGTAACAGGATCGTGGATGGAGCCGTGTGCAGCGGCGTCGTTGCATTCCGCGATGTGGAGGGATGCACCTGTCACACGGGGCACCCGCCGTGCGGGGCATGCACTACGGATACCAGCTACTGTCCGGAGTGTGAATGGCGCGCAAAGGACGAAGACTAGGAGGTTATTCTAATGCCCCCCAAGAAACCCAAAAGCAAACGCGGTGGCCCGCGAGTTGGCGCTGGGCGCAAGCCGTCTGCGGACCCGCTGTCAGTGCGGATGACGACGTTCATCACGCGAGCGATGGATGCGGAGCTGAAAGCGAAGGCGGCAGTGGGCGGGCAAACGGTGCCTGGATTTGTCCGCAGCGTGCTGTGCGTACACCTGGCCCCTGAGCTGCTAAGCGGGCTGCATGTAGAGCCTGTGCCAGATGGAGCCATCACATTTCTTGACATTGATGACGATGGCATTGTGCGTGGTGTGCTGGGAAAGTCGGTGGAGTGACGTACCCGCTACCGTAGCTCAGTTGGTTAGAGCGCCGCTCTTATAAGGCGGTGGTCGCTGGTTCAATCCCAGCCGGTAGCACTGATAGGAGGTGTGAATATGAAAGATTGGTACCGCGGTGAGACGGAATCGGATAGGTTGCATGAGCTGGCCCTGGTGATGGCCCATCGCCTTACCAGGTATGACCGCGTGACAGACCATGCGTGCGTGGAATGCGTACCGAGCGGTCAATCCGTGATAGGTGGGTTTGCGTGTGCTTGGCACAGGGCCGCCGCTTTTTTGGTAGAGGCTGAACGCGAATCGAGTCAGTAGCACAATTGCAAAAAGGCCCGCCAGAGTCCGAAGACGCTGACGGGCCGATGCAAGGGATGATAGAACGATGGAGGAGGGAGCCAGGTTGAACAAACAGCGGTAGCCTTACTCAAGGCACAATAGCGGACCTGGCAGGCAGCGTCAAGGGCCGCGGGCGGAAACAGTAGACAACGGAAGTGATGGAGGTTGAGATGGATGAGCTAGATAACCACACATTGGGTAAAATTGCATACCTTGCGACGATGGACACCGGCACGCCTAGCAGAGTGGACGGCGCAGCCATTCGTGATAAAATCGCCGCCCACGGCCATCACATCGTGCCGATACCCGACCCGAAGCAGGTAGAGATTGACGCGTGTTTGCGGGAGATTGGCCGCGTCCTGGTCATTCAGCGCGCCCACTGGAACGGGCCAAGAATATCTACTGTGTGGGGGATGCTGGAAAAGCTTGTCGCGCTCTGTGACCCCATCTCTTTGAAGGCGCATCGCATCGAGCCCCACAAAGGCCCGTCGCCTGCTGAGATTGAGGCAGAGGTGGAGCGGCTGATGGCGCTGCAGTGGGGTTACTCGATTATGCCGTGGGGCGCGGGTGGGTGGCTTGCTATCGTTGACGAGTTTCGCGACCTCGGAATGGGCTCGTATATCGATACCGGCTGCCCCAGGAAAGCCCTGGACGGGCTGAAAGCCATGATGCGCGAGCACTTCACCCGCGAACTCACTGCTGGGCGCAAGATTGCAGAGCCGAATTAAACGCAAAAAGACCCGCCCCTGCGCCGTGAGGCAGTAGAGGCGGGCGAAAAAACAACAGCGCCTTGCTGATTTCTGTTGACACCCCAGCCAGCAAGTGTCATTGTCTTTGTGTGGCCAGGGACGGCCACCGAAACAAGGAGAGAGACGATGGCAACGATATACGACATGGACGCAATGGAACTGACGTGTGGACTCCAGGGATCGGTAGTGTGCGACGAGGCTATCCAGTGTGCACGCCGCATGGCTGCGGACCGCGAGGAGAGCGTGATACTGGAGGACGACGACGTGCTCTACCAGGTCGATACTGATGGCACCATCACAGAGGTAGACCCCGCGGACATCGGCTTCGAGGTGGCGTCATGACCGCGAAAGAAGCAATCGACCGCAGCCGCAGCCACGACGAAATCGTGACGATCGACTATGACGCCGAGGTGCTGGTAGCGCTGGAGTCTGAGTGTGACGGCAGCGTCAAGGCCAACGGCGTGCACGAATTCTGGGGCAACGATTCCGATAGCGAGAATGACATGCTGTGGCGTGTGCATGTGTTGGGGGCGCCATCGCTGGAGGATGATCCTGTCGTAGACAGGGTAAATGTGTTCCGCCGCGACTGCGCGTGGTGTTACTCGGCGTGGTCCAATGGTGAATTTGACCACGGAGACACGCTGGATGTCTCAGATGAGGCTTCCGGCGCGGAAGCGATCGCGGAAGCGAAAGCTCAGTTCCCAGCTGCGGGCGTGCACTTCGATGGTCGCTAAGCAATCCACCCACGGCGGCGCCCGCGCTAACTCAGGCGGGCGCCGTGATGGCGCTGGTCGCAAGCCGGGCACGAACAACATGACCGCCCGCCTGGTCGTGCCAATGACGGCGGATCTGCGGGCCGCGATAGGCGCGTGGGCAGCTACGCATGGCAAGCCAGCCGCCGCGCTGGTGCGGGAGCTGCTGACAGCTGCGATGGTCAGGGACATGAAGCGCTAGCAGCGGGCGCCCAGGTGACGCTGGGCGGAAGCCCGAGGCGTCGTTGAATCGTGCTAGAAAGACAAGAGGTGGCCTGATGTACACGGAAAAAGAAATTGAGCAAATCGGAAAGCTTGGCAGTGGGTCACTTTGAATTTGCCCACCCTGCACGCTTGCTTGACCGCTCAAGGATGACCAAGCTGGAGGGATGACCATCCTCAAGGAAACCGAGACTTGGCGTCGAGCAAAGGCCCGTCGCGCCTACAGCCTCACAGCCCGCGAGCAAGCCAACGTGAGGCGCGCCATGTGGGAGATAAGCTCTGAGGTTGGCGGCTGGTCAGAGTTTGCCAGGCTACTGCATTGCCGCCGCGAGACGCTTCACAAGGCCGCTGCTGACGTGGAATACCCTAATTGATCCTGCTGCGCGAGCTAGTCACGGCAGGAGAAACCGGGATAACCGCCGGGACTGAGCCAACTTACTTGGTGGCGCCCGTGGGCGCGGTGTTCCCGTGGCCGTGAAGAAGTGGGCGGTGCGCGTCGGGCTCGCCGACAATGACGACAACGCGGTGCTAATCCAAACGCGCGTAGGAACGGGACGCGGCTGGCGCCTTAGCTCTGGCGCGCTAGGTGCCGCCAAGGCAATGCTCGGGGGCGACAATGCGACCCATTAATGTTTCGCGCCCACGAGTGAGGCAATCACTCGTGGGCGCGGCGGATAATCCGCTTGACGATCTCCGCCCAGAGAAAGGCATAAACCGCCGCAGTTACGCAGGCGCAGCCTACCTCTCTACCGATCGATCATCAAGCAGAGAGGTGGGTGGTCCATGTCATCAAAAGCTTCATAATAACAGCTAACTAGCTGATATTATTTAAACTTAGGCCGAAAGGCCGACCCGTCACGTTGGTTGAGCCGCACTGGCGGCGGCGAAAGCTCGTCGGCGGCAGCACCTGTGACAGCTATAGTCTCACTGAGGCGCAGTCCGCTATCGAATTTCTTCCAGTAGAATTCTGGAGCCGCGCTCGCGTTTTCCATGGGATCCATCCCAGCATCAATATTGGCCATGGCTTGCGCGAAAAAGGCATGTTCCCACGCACGGAGAACGCCGCGGATGTCAGGGCCCTGGGAAGCAACATCATGATCCAAGCATTGAGCGACCCAGAGATCTTCCTCCTTTAGGAGGAGAATCTGCAACTTATCGAAAATCCACGACTTTTTTACCGTTGGCATAAACATTTCGCTCCTTTAGCGAACCTCCCGTGTAGTAAGGCTAGCTTATCTATGGGTCCGATCGCAACTGCGCGCTACCACGCCATCCCTGTTGTAAGCAACGCTTTCGTCCCTATCTTGCTGAATTTGTTTGTGATATCAATACTTTAGACAGTTGCCTGCAAACATCCCTGATAGCACAGCATCGATCGTCACCCGCCTGTGTCGGCCACTCGCAGCGCCCACCCGATGGTGGGCCGCCTGGGTCAGATTCGTAGGTGGGGTGGCCGACCTACCTGGGCGCCTTCCGATCGGCTAGCGGGTGCGACCCTACCACCCACCCCACCCACAAAAAAGCCCCCTCCATCTGGCAAGGCTGGAGGGGGTACCAAGGAGAGTCCGGGTGGTAAATCTGGTGCGGGGGTGCCTCAGGGGCTAGCGGGCGGCGCATTCGTCGAGCGCGGTACAGCTCCCAGAGTCGGATAAGCACGCGTCATCGAGCTCGTATAGGCCCGCGCTGAAGGAGGTGGCGCACACTCGCTCACATGTCGAGTCGTCATCAGTGCCCAGCACGAGGTCGGGCCCAGGGGAGGGGGCAGCGAACGAACACCCAAGCACCCGCGCGCGCCCGCAGAACGTCCCGCAGGCGCCTGGCGTTGCCGGGTCGTACGTCGGCTCGACTGGGGGGAGCGGGGCGGTTACGCAGGCGCACAGTGCCAGCGCTAGCATGGCGGCGGCCCTCATGCCCGCACCCCTGCGAAGCGCCGCCCAGTGCGTGACAGCGGATGGGCAAGGGCGTTCATTTGCCGCGAGCTGAACCCATCTCGCCGCGGCCCGAACTCGTAGCTCACTGCGCCTGTCGCGTCGTTGCGTACTATCAAGTATCCCTCGGGGCCGACTTGTCCGGGAGTCTGGAGCGTGCCCTTGTGGTCGACGGGGCCGGGGCAGCGTCCGAACCATGCGGGTGTGACGAAGTTGGCCGCGCGCCACGTGGTGCCTCGCACAGTGACTGCGTACCAGTCCTGCACGGGGTCTGCATTCTCATCGGCTACGCTGACTCCCGGCCGACCTGGCAGCGGCGACCACATGTTGGCCCACGGGTCGGCCATCATCTCCGCGCCTTCGTGGCACAGGCTCTCGAACACACTCGTGGCGCCCGTGTTCAGTCCGCTAGCGGCTTGCACGTACACGCGCGCCGCGGGCCGGTCCCCTTGATTGTAGTGTACGGCGAGAGTGTTAGAATTGCTTAGATCGTCAGTGAAGTATACCGGGCACAGGTAGTCAACGTTGCCGCCCTCCCACGTGGGCAGCGGGGTATCGTCCCACGGCATGACCGATGGGCGCGAACCAGAAGACCACGACGGCATGTAGCCCTTCCAGGCTTCCCACACGTGGCCCATGCTCGCCTCCATCGGCTCAGCCATCCGCATCAGGTCGCTGCCTGTCACAGAAGGGCTCGCCGATATGAGCGCGAATCGCATCACTGTGGAATGGCTCCGCGAACTTCCTCGATGCCTTGATCGGCTATCCACGCATTGCCACGCTGAGCCCCAGCTACGCGCACGGGGTCAGGCGCAGCTGACCGGCCGAGCCAGGAGTCAGCAAGCGACTTGACTATGCAGGCTATGGCCTCCGCGCCGTTGTCATGCGCTAGGCCGTCAAGCTCATTCAGCGCGCGTTGACTCAAGTTCTTCGCGGTACCGTCACCCGAAATGATGCGGCTAACGATAGGCACAAGCTCATTGGTTGTCGGCCCACACTGGACGATTTTGTCAACTGATAGCGGGCCGCCTTCCGAGAACAGGCCGCACCCGCCGCACATTAGCGCGACAAGTAGGATTGCGGATAGCTTCTTCATTTGAATTTCCTTCTGCGCCATCGGCGCGTTATCTCTTTCCGCGTAGCCCAGACAACCCAGACGCTACAGCCCTGGCGACGAATGATACGCGATCAAACCACGTGAGAATTTCTCGCTCTGTGTCCTCCGGGAACACGTCGCTTTCTGCAAACTCACCAGCGAGCCAGAGTCGCACAGCGTCGATTGAGGTTGATACTACGACGGCATAGCCGATCGCCTGCGGTATGTGGACGGCCACGATCGTTAGAGTATCCATGCTATCTCCTTCGCTTCTTTTCCCCAAAATCTCGCATATCCCTCACAGCGTCTCGAATATCAGCAACCATCGCCATAAGCACGGCTATGTCCCTTGACTGCTGTTCGAGTCTGTCTGTTCGCTCCTTAGTAGTTTGTTTGCGCTCGCTCGCTTCCGTTGCCCTTGCGGACTCTACAGAGCTTACGCGCCGCGAAAGTTCGTTCTGAGCGCTGACCATCGAGTAGAAAAAGCCAGCTAGTGTGAATGCCCCAACAACGAGCGCCCCTACCATAGGTAGTAGCCACTTTCCGATCTTCACTCCCGCTTCAACGTCTCTAATGAAGCGGTCTTCTGCGGTTGGCGGTATGGACTTCATCACCCACCACCATCTGTCACCGCATCAACACCAGCGTCTTCACACTCGCGGCCTGGGTCGTACTCGCAGGATACCGCGTGCGAGTCTACGCAGCTACACAGCAGGAGCGTGGTGACGGCGACTACGACACGAGTCATTTGGCAGCCTTCTTCGTGGCTCTTACCGCGTCTTTGGCAGCATCGCGCGCTGCCTTTTCAGCCAACCTATTTGCCGCCTCTTGATCGCGCTCTGCTTGCAGCGCTGCTTTTCGCGCGTCCTTCGCGTCCTTCAGCGGTTGCAGCGTTGCAGCGAGTATGCGCTTGTCCTCAAGGTCCGCTTTCGTCTCAGATGCAGACACCGGCTCAGCGTCGGGGTCTTCAAAGTCCGCGATGATGCGCTCCATTATTGCAGCCGGATCGATGTCATCTAACATGATAGTATGCTCGACACGTTCCCCGTTGGGGCCCTCTGCCATGAGGCCCGTCGCCACGAGCTTTCCAGCGTGTGGCGACCCATCGTCGGCCAATGCTATGCGTAGTTTGCTCACAGTTCACCATCCTTTTTCTTCGCGCGAATGTACGGGCTAATGTCTCGCGCAGCCTCCGCGAACTTTAGATTTAGTTCAAACGGTAAATCAACGCGCTCTCCGCGGTTGTTGGGGATCCATGGGTAACCGTGCTTGCCGGGGTCGCCAACAAGGCCCTCGTCGTCTCGCTCTCCCACGATGAACTTCCACGCCGCGTACGGCACCACCACTGGGCCGCCTTCGCGCATCGCAGCCACAATGGCCACGTCAAAGTCGCGTGCCATGGCTTGCGTACCTAAGGACGCTCGCAGATTCGGATGCGCTAGAAAATGCGACATCCAAAATCTGAAGTCGATGCAAAAAGGCCGACCCACTTTCGGGGACTCCTCAGCTTCTCCACCGTCCGCCATGTGCTTGGCTAGCGCGACCGCGTCCAGCTTATCCGCCTCCAAAGTTGCAGCGGCGTTTTGCTCGTCGCTGATAACTTCCAATCTTTGCGTAAGCCAAATGGAATCTGGCAAGTCGAACTGTACAAAACCTAGTGTTGATTCAGACATTGAAACCCTATGCTGGCAGAAGTCCTAAAAACTTGAGCCTACGAACGATGGCTCCAGTCGTGTATGCGGTCGCGCCCGTGTCACCCGTGAACGTGGAGTCGTGCAACACGGCGGTTCCTGAATTTGCCGTAAACCCCGTCGTTGTGTTGGTCTCCGTGGATGTTGCCACTGGGGTCGCTCCGAAGAACGCTATGGCCCCATCCCCTACGCGAATCATGTCAGCGTCGTATCCGTCTTGGATTCTCAGCTCGCCGATTTCGTCATCCAAGCTGAATCCAGCGCGAAGTATCAAATCGCCACCACGGTATCCGGAAGCCATGGCGTCTTGAGCGTGGATCAATAGGTCTTGCCCATGCGCCGCGCCCGTTTGGTCTTCCTGCGCAAAGACGGGTGACGCGACGTTCTCACCGAATAAAACGGTAGCCCCCAGCAAAGACACTGGCTTGTTAAGTATCAGGTCGGTTGCGTCGCTGGAGAGGTACGTAACATTGGCGCGGCGTATGTTTATCTCGGGATCAAATCGCAGGTATGAAGACAGCCCCAGCACTGGAGTGACGTAGAGCCCAGTGCTGTTCAGTGTGACTAGCGACACGCCCCCTATTCTCCAGTATGAAGTACTGGCAGCCCGGAACTGCAAGGTTGGCATGTTTGCGTCCGACCCTACATATAGCCCGCCAGCTGAATCGCCAGTGAGGGCGTCTATGTTACCCGTATTTGTCGGGTTACGATATGTTGTCAAAAACTGGTGTGTAGACCTAAAGTTACCCGCGGTCGCTGGTATAGCGCCCGAGCTAACAAACCCAGGTACGTGAACGCCGCTCGCAGTAGACTCAAGAACCGACGTGCCAAGAACACTCAATCCGACAGTAGTAGCGCTCGCATAGACGCCAGTATTGTAGCCTGTGAACTTCAGGCCAGGAACGGCCGCGCTGCCTAGCGGAACATCGGTGAACGTCATGGATACCGGGTCAATACCGCCCGGAGCGTGCGTCGATGCGTGTAATCCAAGCGCCGTGTTTCCGCCTTCTCCCAGCCGCATATCAACAATGCGCGATTGTGGTCCATTCGCGCTAACTATGATTTTTGCGATCATCGTGCATGAACGAATCAGCGCAGACTCTACAAAAGCTTCACTTCCGCACGCTTGTGTGGCAGCGTCCATGTTAGCGTATGTAACTTGCCCAATCGCCAATAGAAACCCACCCCATGGCGTGAAGTATAGCCTATGGATAGCAGTGTTATTCCCGTTGAGTATATCGGTGGACCCTGCGGGGAATTCCCAGATAAGAGGAGCTATGTCGGATGACCCGGAGGAGTAAAGTACAGCATCACCGTTCTCAGTTCCGTCACTTAGCACCACATCGAACTCAAACGACGCTGAACCTACTCCTGCAAAAACACCTAGGTTTGGCGTGTTCGGTGTCGACGAATGGCTAGACCCTGGAAGGTAGTACGTCCCAGATAATACTAGGTACCCACCCTCATCTGATCTAAGCTCAATGCCCGATGTAATCACCGGGGCAATCGGCCGAATGAACTCGCGGAAATCTTGCCCAGCACGATACCCGAGCGCGGGCATGTTCGCGACGTGTCCGACCGTAGCGTTGTCTAGGTGCGTTACGAAACCGAGGAAGATATTGTTGACGTAGTCAGCCTCCGTTGGCAACGATCCACTGATTTGCACGAGCGCTGCCGACGAGTTGATGAACAGGTAGGTGATTTGCGTGGTGGCAATGTCGGTGATTACGACGTCAGTAATCGAAGACCAGGACACTGACGTGTGCACTGGCACGAGCGGGTTGCTGTAGTCCGAAATCGTGCCGGAACCATCGGACACAGTGACATCGTCGCCGCCAGTGCCAGCGGTGATTACGCCGCCAGCTAGTATGCCTGTGGTGGCGTTGCTTTCGCTAAGCGCTTGCCCGCTTGCCCTGTGGTAGGCCACCATCCGCCACACGCCACTGCCATCCGACAGGAATACCGCGGTGTCGCCAGCGGACGTCTTGACGTCTCCGCCGCCCAGGCAAATCAAATTCACAGAGTTGGTAAGCGTCAACGCGCCCGCGAAGTAGACCACGCGTACAACGCCCGCTGCGGCCGTGCCCATGCTGGCGATGGTCGCGGTGCCCGTGATTTCCACGTAGCCACCCGTGGCGCCCGCCAAGTTGGTGGTGGTAGCTGAGGCAATCGCCGCGCCCTTCGCTGTCTGCGCGTCGAGCTTGCTGACAGCTGTAGAGAGGGCCGCAAGCGAAAGGGTAAGATCCGAGCTGGGCTTGCCTTCTGCTACACCCGATGATGCGCGTGCGAATATCTGATTGGCCGCCAGTGACACCCCCCCGCCAAGGTTGTCTTTGCACCACTGTATGTGGTCCCAGATAATTTGGTGGATGGCGCGCATCGTCGCGCTACTCGCCTTCTCATTGGGCGAGAGCGTGAGAGGCGTTGCCGCGTCAGAAGAAGCAGGTGTTACAGGTTGGGTCATTGAGCAGTCCGGGGGTCAATTTGACTATCGACTAAACGTAGTCGACCAGCACCACAAGCCAGTCAGCGCCGCATATCCTGAGCAGTAGCCGCTCAAGTTCTTGCCGCCTCTCCGAGGGTACTTCTGCGTGGTCTGGGAAGGTTTCTGCTCCCCAGTAGAGGAAATAGGGCCAGGACGCAGAATCAGCGGGGATGGGCGGCGGGGCGGCCCTAACTAGGCGCTTGTTCGCGAAGTACAGCGGGTCATTGAGCAAGAACGCGTTGCAACGCGCGTCGAGGTTTCCGCAGTTCGCGTCAGGACTGCCGCACCGCGTGAGACCAAGCAGTGGCGCCACGGTGACCGTGCGCGGGTCCAGGGGGGCACCAGGTAGGTCAAACCACTCATGGATGTACAGATCGAACCCAGCGGCCTGCACGGTGTCCTGCAGGTACCCAGGGCCCTGGCCACCCGTGGACAGCTTCGCCGCGGCGATGTTGGCGCGGCGATTAGCATCCGTAGCAGCCGGAATCAATCCATACTGAAACTCCCACTCGTCTAGGTCGCGCGTGCTAGAAGTGAACGCGTCGAGCAGGAACAGATCAACGTAGGTTCGCGTGATGCCAAAAAAGGACGCGATGCCCTGCCAGAAGCGGTCAATGGTGCGCCCGCCTGATTGGCCATCCCATCGCAAGCCATCGTCATCAAAGCTGTGGCCTTCGTCGAAACGCCAGGCCGTCGATGCCTGGCGGATACGCAACGCCAGCGAGTCAGGTAGCAGGTGGCTCAGTATGCGGAAAAATAGCTCCACGGGGTCAGGCCCTTTGAACGATCGTCAACCGCGCAGCCCGACGTGAACGCCGCCACCGTTGCCCACCAGGGCAAGGCCACCGCCACCCGCAGCACCCGCACTAAGGTACGGCCAAGCTGCATTCTGGCGCACGCGGCGAAAGGCGATCCCGTCCGAAGACGCCTGCAGCTCCCCGCCCGTGTTCCCGCCAACCAGCCACTTGCCGACAGCGTCCATACGCTTGACCAGGGTGTAGTTGCCAGCGAAGGCAGTGGCGCCCACCGTTTCAGGGGTGCGAGTCACCCAGCTACCAGCGCCAAAGCTGTGCTGAATCGTGGCACTGGCGCCACCAATCAACACCTCTCCGCTGAATGGGCTAGCGTCGATTGATAGCCAGTCACCTGTGAATCCATCCGCAGCACTCTCGTACGCCCAGCCGGTCAGGCCGTAGAGGCCCGAGATGATCTTCCCGTTCTGCCCAGCCAAGTAGAACTTGTTGTACTTCGGGCTCGCGCAACAGCAGTACAGGCGGTCAGTCCCAGGCAACGTCGCTTGCGTCCAGCTGCCTCCACCGCTCGATATCTGCAGCTCACCACCAGTGATCACGCTGAAGCCAGCGGCGATGATCTTGGTGGCACTCACCGCGGCCACCCCATAGAAGTCGCCCACATAGCCAGATCCCGCGGGCTCGATGGCCCACGTGATGCCGTCGGACGATCCGATAATCTTGCCCCCCGTCCCCACCGCATAGAACTTCAAACCACTCCAGCACACATCGTACAGATTGGAGATACCCGAGACCGTGGCCGTGCGAGTCCATGTGATGAGGTCGCTGGAGTAGAAAACCGCGGTGTCGCCCGCGGAGTAGTCGCCAACTGCGACATAGCGGTCCAACTCATGCGCGTAACAAATGCTATTCAGGTTGCCTGTGTAGACCGTGGCCGAAGCGGTGCCAATGTTGTAGTCCGTGTAGTTGGCGACCTGCAACTCGCCCAGCAGCCCCCACTTCAAAGCGTCCCAGTACTGCGAGGTGATCGCGCTGTCGGGTGCGCCGCTTGGTGCAACTGAACCACGCTTCAGGATGGCCGCGAAGAACCCATACAGGTCATTGACCCACGTCTTCTGGAGTGGCGTTCCCTGGCCGTCTCCTGGGATAGCATCATCGCGCGCGGCTCCATGCGGGTACCCTGACGGGTTTGATGTGTCGACCTGGGCCGGGTATTCCGTGGATAGCTCTATTGCCATGAAGTTCCTTCAAACGCGGCTACAGCCACGTGACACTTGCCCCACTGAGTGCGGCCAACTCGCCAGGGGCCAAGGCCGCTACAGTGATAGGTGAGCCCGCCAGCTTGATCGCAATCGCTGAAATCGAGGCCCCGTAGCTGCCCGCAATCGCTACCACCACGCCCGCAACCGCGCCCTGGGTGATTAGATCCTCACGGCTGAACACAGACAGCCCTTCGATGTACGGCTTGCGTGTACGTAGGAACTCATCCACGCCCGCGTTGATGGCATCCTGAATGGGACCAAGCGGAACGTCCGCAGTGAGCCCAGTGGCCTCGACGGTGTAGAACGTGCGAGCGATGGCTAGAACGTTGAGCTTGTCGTTTGCGGGCCGCCGCCGCGCGAGCCCATCCGCGTCGAAGTTGATGGCCGCCGCCGCCGCCGTCAGCACTCCCGCGGTGGGGATGCCGTCTGGGTCCACCGCTGCGGTGGACTCGATGTACACGTCAATTTCCCCAGGCGCGCCCTTGTAAGGGTAGGCCGCGGCGACACCGTTCGCGTACTCTGCCCACACCTGGTAGTCCGCGTACGCGCCTCCCTGGGGCCGCGCCTGGGTCCTGCGCAGCGTGCGGGCGCGATAGGATTCCTCGCTCTCCGCCTCAGCTCCGACAACCGCCACGCTGGTCACAGTGACCGTACGCGAGACGTTGGGCAGAGGGCTTGCGAAGTCGAGCGTATCGCCGATTTCGAGGTTTCCGATCTCTCCCGAACCATCGCCGCCGCCCTGCTGCGACGCGGCGCGAATGGTGGTCGATATGGTGGATGCGTCGAGCGCGGTGTCAGCTACCACGGTGTAAACGACGCCCGTGTCGGAATAGAGTAGCTGGGTGCCCGCGGTTAGTGAGCCCGTGAGCGTGGTCACTGTGACGGACACCACCAGCTCTGCGCGGACTGCGACGTCTGGGTCTGGGACGCCCACCTCGCGGCCGCGCTCCAGAAGCGGGCGAATCGCCTTGCCGTTGACCTCGGTCTCGCTCAGCGTCGCATAGCGCGTGTAAATCTGTAGGTGGGTAAAGGCGGCGTATCGGTAGAGTATGACGACTGCAGCGCCTAGAACCTTCGCCACCACGCGCAGGAAGGCCTTTGGCAATAGTGGCACCGTCTGATCAAGCTGCGCTTCGAGCTGCGCCACGATGCTGGTGCTCAGCTCGGCAGTCGTGGGTGCGGTCGTGCTCATGTATTCACAGCTCGCTTCCGCAAGTATTGGGTGGAGAATTCCAGCTCATTATCGCCCAGGATTTGGACGCCCAGCAGTACTGAGTTGATCGCCGGGATGGTCGCGATGGTCGCAATAGACTTCGCTATTCCTAGGTCTGTGATGACTGAAAGGTCGAGAACCGCCGCGTCTTCAATGCGCAGGAGGTTTATGGGAATCAGTGGCAGCGAGTTGATCAACGCCTGCGTCCTGCTCCTGAGGTGGAACTTTGAGTCGTCTTCTAGGAAGTTACCCCACCACTGTAGCGCCTTGGTGGAATCGCCACCTGTGTCTGCCACGTTGCCGCCCCATAGACAGAGCGACACCAACGTTTCGAGGCTGTCGGTCATGGCCGTACGGCCGTTGACTACAGAGATGTTGCCGCCGTCAGGGCCAATCGTTAGCAGCGCGTCAGTCATGGGATATGCAGAGCGGATTGCCGATGTGGTGCTCATCGACTACACTGGTAAGATGGAGGGACGGCCTGGCGCTCGAAGTGAACGCGCAGCGACCGCCACACATCGCAATGAAATATGTAACCATTGGTTTTTTGTGGATTCTGGCTTGTGCGTGCGGCGACACCACATGGCTCGTCTACCCAGACGCAGACATGACGGGCGACAGCGACGCCTCGACGGGCGAGCCGCACGAACACCCCAGCTAGACGCAGACGTACTGCAGCCCACAAACTACACGGGCGGTGGTGTCAGTGGGACAGGTGGGGTGATGGACTCATCAGTTGCAGACGCTCCAGAAGTGGATGTGATGGTGCCCGCGGACGCGGGAGCACCAGATGCGGCGATCGGCGGGAAGTGTCAGAGCAAACTTTGCGCAGATTGCTACGACACGTTTAGCGATGGCGATGGTTTTCAAGACGCATGCGACCAGGTGATATTCGGCATCCACTTTTCCGTGACACTGAACTCACCTCCCAGCTCGATGGGGCTGCGGTTGGTCATCTCCCGCACTACAGGAGCTGCCCAGAGTTTGACCTTTGACGCCGAAGGGATACTCGAAGAAAGGGTGGACACCCCTGGCTCCTGGACGATGATGGTGCTGGTCGACGATACCGACGGGCTTCATGCGTTGCTGGGCGCGCCCACTACCTGGACGCCTTCCGCGACTGCTGACGGGGTTCCTGTTGAGTTCCCAGTTGACGCAATACTCGACCTCACGCAGACCAGCCAAAACTTCAAGGTGTATCGGTTACGGGCGGAAGTGAGCTCGTTTAGCAACGGAACGACTGGCATCTATTTTCGCGCCTTCGGACTCGTCTATTAGTCGGTTTTCAGATTCACCGCCGCCACAGAGGACGCAGGACCCATCGGGGTCGTTGGCGGTGCAATGACGCCAGGGGTGGGGCTGGCGCCAACCGTTGCGGTAGTGATGTGCGTGTGCGAGTCGTGCTTCGTCCGAATGTCGTTCAATTGAGCAAGTACCAGCTGCGCGAGCGCCACGAAGTCTGACGCGCCGTTGATCTCAATGACGCCGCCCGTGGTGATGGTCACCTTGGCGCCCGACTTTAGGCTCGTGATTTCAATCGACCCATCGCCCTTGAGCCACACCTCGGAGACGAGGGCGCCGTTCGCGTCGCGGCCATAGATGCGATTTTCCCCGCCCGCGGCCTTCTTCTGTGTCCCGTCGTCGGAGCCCACAGCCTGACGCTCGCCAGTGCCTGGGCCATCAGTTAGTGCTACGTAGTCGCCAGGCAATGGCGGAGCGTCCGTGCCTGGATCCTGCCATTGTTCGACCGTAAGCGTATTGTTTTTGCCGCCCGCGTTAACCTTGATCTTACCGCCCGACTCGACTTCGACAACTTGAGCGACGGTGGGCATGGGCGATGGGTCCTTCACGACAGCAGTCCAGGTTCGTCCCAAGGCATGGCCTTGGGGATTTGCCCGCTGTACGCACCCGGAAGCACCAGGCGCAAGCTAGCGGTTTTCGAGACCGCGTCACGACGACGGGTCACTGTGCGAATCAAAAACTCGTAGTCAGAGTAGACCATAGCATTGGGCGCCTTGAGCGTGGTGGTGGTGTTGGGGATGTACAACTTGCCACGCGGGTCGCGCCAGGTGCACAGGTCCACATCGTACGCGCAGGACGCGCCAAACATTCGCGCCAGTTTGGCGGTGGCTGCGGCGGGAACGTCCCCCGATTCAGTATCGCTCAAAGTGAAGTTCGACGGGCGCACAACTGAAGCGGGTAGCTTAGGGTTGCGTACGGTGTAGTGGCTGCCCAGCTTGCCTTTCTTGGTCGTCGAGAATCCCGTGATGTGGGAGTAGTATTCTTCTGAGGGTGGGCTTGCGATCACGCCCACAACGGGCGAGATGCCACCCTCCAATCGCGCCACGGGGCGACCCTCTCCCGTCGACCGCTGAATCAGCAGCGCGCCGTCAGTAGTGTTGCTCAGCACCACGCCACGTTGGCGCGCGGCTTCTGCCAGGAAGTCCAGAATGAACTGGTCAACCTCCAGCTTGGACTTCGCGAAGGGACTGCCGTCGCTAACATCGAGCTGCACTTCGATGCCCAGCGGGCGACATAGCGCCAGGGCCATCGCATGCAGCGTCAGGCCCCTGAACTCCAGCGGCAGATTCTCCGCGGGAACGCACGCTGTGGCGAGCACGCCCGGCAAGCTGTAGGCCGAGGCGTAGACGCTGGACGCGGTGGGATCGCTGTTGGGGCTGGGACCCACCAGGGTCCCTTTGAAAATGGATTCACCGTCGATGCCCACTTCGAGCGGTGCGAAGCTGTACGGTCTGAAGGCGTCGCGGAAGGCGCGGCGATCGGCCTCGAATGGTGCGCCAAAGGTCACCGTGCTGAAGCTGTCTATGTGGTGCGTGTCCTCAAACTCGGTCCAGCCGCCGAATTCCTTCCCGTCGATTAGGACGATCACCTCGTCTTTATCTGGCGGGATAGTAGGCAATGGTACGGCCCTTGGGTAGCTCTAAGATTTCCGAGCCCGTGAGGTTATTGGAGTTGATGAGCAGGTCGAGTTTGTCATCCACACTGCCGTATAGTTCAGCGCACAGGTCAATTATCGTCCGCGCCCGGCCCAGCGTAATACGGCGCTCTGGCACCAGTTGAAAGCTAATTTGAATCAAGTACCCAGCCGCGAGCGCGACCGCGGAATACAACGCCTGGTAGGCGCCACCTGGGTCGTCTACCCCGACCGCGACGAAGCCATCGTCGCGCCAGGCGACAAGGTCATCGAACTGGGTTAGCAGCGTTTGGACCGCCGCCAGCGCCTGGGGCTTGGTGGTGAAGGTGGTGTTGACCACACTGCTGACCGTGCCCGCCACCGCGCTCATGGCCACCAGTTGGGTGACCTGGAAGTCGTTCTGCTGGCGCAGTAGCAGCCCTAGTCCAACGTAGTTGGCGGCGGGGTCGCCTGCGGGTGAGGCGCGCATCCGGTCCAGTAGGTCGCGGTAGCCTTCGAGGCGCGAGACGATACCGGCCAGAGCCCTCGACGGGGCGAGAATCAAGTTGTTGATTTGCCGCACCAACAACAGCGGCTGACCAATGAGCACATCGATCCCGAGGTTGACCACCGCGAAGTTGTCGGCAAACTCGCGACGGGCGTCAGCGGTGACCTCTGAGACCGCCCGCAATGCTGACGAGATGTCCTTCAGTACCCCCTTGATCGTGCCCTTCGTGGTAGCACGTGACGCGGCGGTCAATAGGTTCGTCTGGGCAGTGAACTCTTGCGATGCCTGGACGTCGAAGCCGTCCAAGGCACTGAGAACTTCCGATCGGGGGTTGGTCAGTGCGGATGGGTACAGGTCTTTCAGTGACGTACTGAACGTCACCTCAACCACGGACTGGTTGACCTCGTACACCAGGTCATCGCGGCGGTTGACGTCGCCCCAGCACAGCACAGGTACCTGACCGAAGCGTGGGCTTTCCAGGAGGCCAAAACCATCTTCGAGACACCCGGCCTCGAAGGCGGTGGCTTCCAAGTCGTGGTTGTCGCCAGTGAAGTAGGCGAGTATCGGATACTGCCGCGACCCAAACCCGTGCTGCTGGACGTAATCCTCGTTGAGCCCAGCGAAACCAAACACCGTGCCCTTCTTTGGCGTGGTGCGCGTGGCGCGCTCGTACTCAAACTCAATGCGCGTCCCAGATGGGGTGGTGTATGCAGCTTCCCGTATGCGCTCCTGGGCGCCGTTGTTCTGCCCTGGGTAGGCTACGGACCCAATCGTGCCGAGTATCGACACTAGTAGGCGCCCGTGGGCTCGAAGCTGATGCCGCTGCCGCGCTTCGGGCGGCGGGGCATCGAGGCCTTGCCAGATTCGTCGCGAATCACGACCTCGGAGAAGTTCTTTTCAGTGCTCATGGTTTCGGAGAATGATTGCGAGGTAATGGCCGCGGCACGCTCATGTGGGCCGATGGCCTGCGCGTCACTGGCCGAGCTGCTGGAACTGCCCGCACTGGCCGCTTCGCTGGCATTGCCAATCGAGATGCCGCCAAGCTTCTGGACGTCGCCCACCGCCTTCGAGATAGCCTCAAACAGCCACCCGATTGTGTTGTGGAATGTGTCTGCGATCCCCTGCCAGAGGTCAGAGAAGAACCGGCCGATGGGAGCGATCGCCGTTCCGACAGCAGTCGCCCCCTCGGACGCCTTCGTGGTGATGGAGCCCCACAGCTCCCCTATCCAGGAAGCAAACCCGGTCCAGTATCCCTTGATTGAATCGATGGCCGATGTCCATACATCAGAAATGAAATCGCTGGCAGCACCCCACCATTGCTTGATTTTGAACAAGCCTGCGCCAATGCTAATCGTCAGCCTGTGCCACCCGTATTCAATCCAGGACCACGCATCTTTTGCGAGTTCTGTGATCTCAGGCCAGAACGTGTACATCAGCACGGCAAGCGCGGCGACTGCAAGGGCGATCATGCCAAGTGGATTAAGTGCAAGCACCGCATTAAAAACGGCCGTGAGCACGGTCGCGGCCTTGATCGCCGCAGCGTAGGCGTAGAACACCGCCAGACTCGCTCCGATGGCGCGCAACCACTTGATGATGGTGGGCAACGCGTCCTTGAAGTCGGTGATGAAGTCGCCCACACCACTGGTGATGAGTTCATTGTTCTTGGTGACCCACTCGGTCATCCCCTGAACTACACCACGCAGCGGGCCGCCGTTGAGGTCAAACAGGGACACTTTGACGCCGTCCACAGCGCTCTCTAGCAACGTGATGTCACCCGTTAGGGTGTCCATTTTGAGATCTGCCATCTTGCGGGCAGATCCGCCAGCTTTGTCTAGCTGCGCGGTCAGCTCTGTGACTTTGCCGCTCTCGAACAGTGTGGCCAGGTTGGACGCGGCCTTCTGGCCGCGGAGGCCCACCAAGTCGGCTAGGAATGCCACGCGGTCCATGTTGCCACCCGACTTTTCCGCAGCCTTCGAGATGTTCGCGAGCACGTCCTGGAAGGGCAACATGTTGCCCTTCGCATCCTTGAACGACACCCCGAATTTCTTCATCTGCTTCGCGATAGCCGCGGGGGGCTTCGCGAGTTTCGTCATCATCGTGTTGAGTGCTGACCCCGCAACGCTGGCGTCGAGGCCCACGTCCTGTAACAGCGCAACAGCGGCCACCGTCTGCTCGAAGGGTACCTTTAGCTCGCGAGCGGTCGACGCGACGTTCGACAGCGACTCGCCCAGCGATCCGATCGTGGAGTTCGTCTTGCTCGAAGCAAGCGCCAGTACATCCGCCACGCGCGTCGCTTGGGAGGCGTCGAGCTGAAAGCCCTTGAGCGCGTCCGAGACGTACCCGGCCACCTCTGCCATTTCCAGGCCAGAGGCGGCAGCAGCATCGAGCACGCCACCCACGCCAGCGATAATCTGGGCATTACTGAACCCAGACCGCGCCATGAGCTCCATCGCCGCGGCGGACTGTGTTGCGGTGAATTTGGTAGTCGCGCCCAGTTGCAGAGCGAGATCTTCGAGCGGTTTTATCTGGGCGCGCGTCTGCAGACCTACCGCGCCAACGTCCGTGATGGCTTGCTCGAAGTCCGCGCCCGCCTTGCCAACGTGCCCTAGCGCAAGGGCAGCGCTCACCCCAAACGCGGCTAGTCCTAGCCCTACCCGCGATATAGTGCGGTGGGACTGCATGAAGCTTTTGTCGAGCTTGCGCATGTTCGCGCTGGAACGCCTGGCAAACCTACCAACCCTTGACTCAACGCGCGTGAGTGGGCGCGTGAGTCTATCGGTTAGCCTGAGCACCCCTTCGATTGAGAATTTACCAGCCATAGTGCCTTCTACCTGGGTTTTGTCGCTCGCTTGAGTGACCCGCGTAGACCGTCGTAAAAGAAGCGAATCTCGGACAGCGTCATGGTGCGGATGTCAGGTAATGATGCGTAGTCCTGGCAAATCTGGAACAGCATCTCCGTGTGTACGCCTATCAAAGTGTGACGTTTGACCATGGCACCAGATTCCATGTCATGGATGGGCTGTAGGTATACGTCAGCGCCTCCGCGGACTAGAGTTGTGCTAGTCCTCAAGCCATAAAAAGCGCCTGCACAGCCATGCACACATCAAGGTCGCGCTTTCGCATGTTCGAGTACATGGCGACAGATTTGCGCGTCTGTTGCGCAAGCATCGCGAATACCTTAGCCATTTTCTGGCCTTCCTTCTTCGTGTCCATAGCCATAAGTGTCGCACCACGAACTTCATGGAATCGGACTTCTACCCCCTCACTCGTGGTGAATATTGGTTCGCCCTCATCTTCAGAAATCACCAGCTTGCGCGACATCATGGCCCTGATGACCGTGTCGCGCGCAGCCGCGAGAGTGAGCTTGTCTTCTGCGTCGAGCTTGTCCTCGCTTAGGTCCAGCGCCATCGCTTCCGCAAAACGTGCGAGTTCAACCTCGCACATCTCTTTGGACACTTTGATGCCGTCAACGGCAGCCTGCTTGGGGTTGGTGGCGGGAGTCGCCCCTTCTCTTTGTTCGTTTGCCATAGCCGTCTATCCTCGGTCTGTTTATCATTAGGTAGAGCCACGTGGCTCTACTGCTTCTCTGCCTTGCCTCCACCACCAAAGGCCAGTGGGGCGGTGGCGTTCATGGTGGATACCTTCAGGTCTCCAGTGATAGTCCCCGTCCCCACGTAGGTAGTGTCATCTACCATCGTCAGGGAGAGTTCGACATCGTCCTTGCCGTCAATAGTGCCTTGCAAGAACTGCTGATCGTCGCGGTCTGGATCAACCTGCACCACTACACCATCGAACGACCACGGCTTGATTGTCTTGATCTTCCGCACGGTCTTGCCATCGCCGTTGGGCGACAGTTCCACCGTGTAGCCGCCAATGTCGATCTGTGCGTCTGCGTCCGAGGTTGCTGGGAAAATGCGACCGCCAACGGTCACTTCTTTGAGGCTTCCGCCGTCTGACATGATTGAATTCCTTTCAAACTATCGCACGCGATGTCTGCGGCGGGATTGTTGTGGCGTGTGGGTCGAGTTAGTACGGATGGATATCAACCGAACAGGAAGCCCCAGACCAAGTCCACGCTGATTTGATCGACGTTGCCCGACAGCGTGACCTTGCTGGTAAGCTGCACAGAGCGCGGGCCTAGGATGGTGGCAGCGGTTGTCTTCTTCGTGGCTGCAACGTTGGCCAGAATGGCTCGCTGCCCCAGTGCCTCAAGCACAGCGTTGAGGTCCATCTTGAGCATTCGCGGCTTCTTCGCGGTCGCTTCGATGGTCGCGTCTGCGTCGGCGATCAAAGGCGCCGATCGGTATCCCGTGCTGAATTTGATCGACACGTTGTGGTGTACATTCTGCAACTTCACGATATCGACCGCGAACCTGTAGGCTGGATTGGGCTGCCCAACCGGGGCATAACTTGAGATTACGTCGCCGATTATCACCTTGCCGTCTTGGATTTCGACGGTAGATGAACCTGCAGCGAGCGCAGCCTCACGAACGGTGCGGCTCCATTGCTGAGAGGGCAGGCCCGGCAATAGCGAATCGCACCGCAGACCGCCATACCCGTGCGGTGGGGTAGCGTTGGCCATCACTGCGATCTTGGCCACCTGGGCAGCGGCGATCACGTGAGGCATGTTCGGGTCACCTGGTGAAACCAACTGGAAGTTGGTGCGGTCCGTGGTGCGCGTCGCAGTGGTTGCACACGCAGTGGGCTGGTCGGCTTCGCCATTGCCGCGGAACACGAGGCATGGCTTGTGGACGAACTGGCCCCACTGACCCTCTCCCCATGTCGCCAGGGTATCGAGCGCGGTGGTGTTGTATGGGTCCAGCGCGTTGATGGCCATCGTCTCCCAGTCGGACTCAGCTATCTGGGCGATAGCAGCATCTAGGGTTGGATCAACCAGTCCGCCGCTCACCTGAGTGATAGCAAACGAGGTGCCTAGCGTGGTGTCGCCAATAACCTCGGAAACAACGCGGTTGGCCGACAGGCCCTTCCACTTCGTGGTGGTGACCAAGGCGGTAGCGGGCACCACCACGGCGAAGGTGTCGCCCACGATGAAGTCAGCCGCGCCATCGGTCAACGTGAAGGTGATTCCACCCACGGTCTGCGGAGATCCGGAAACTGCTACTGTGGTGCTGATCACCGTGCCGTCTGGGTCTACCAGCTTGAACGTGCCAGCATCCGTGGCCGCTGCGGTGCACTCAAGGTTCCAGGTGCCTGGTGAGGTGCTAGCAGTGGCTGATAGTGTCGCGCAAGTGCCATCACCAGTGTTGCCGCCGTCTGGCGTCGCCGTCACCGTGCCAATGGTGTACGTGGCAATGACTGGCATTTCCAAAACAGCGTTGGTCGCGTTGCCTGCGGCACGCAACACATCGTTGACGGCGATGGCGCCTACTGGGATAGTGAACTCGTTGGACGCAACGCCACCAAACCGCAGGCGGTAGGCAGCGGCAACTGACTGCGTGCCGCTGGGGACAATGGATCCCGCTGCGGCAGCCGCGCCCGCGGTGTCATTGGGCAACGGGTAGAGCGTGACGATGATGGACCCCACGCCGCCGCCGAAATCAGGGAACAGCTCGCGGATGCTCGAATGAGCGGGCGAGCCCCATCCCTCAATCGCGCCCACGTCTTGGTGGGACGTCACACGCCGCTTGGTGGTCGCGTAGGTGTTGGCGGTCGCGCCTTGGGCAAACACGGCGATATGTTGAGGCGCATTGACAGATGCGCCGCTCGTGTCGTTGGCGAATGTGGAAGTCTGCGCAACGCCGCTGGCAATGTCGCTAGTTGGGATCGTCATCGTGTTGAATACCTTTCAGGTGGAATCTAGGCGAGCGGCTAGGGGTCTTCCTCGAAGACGCCATGCTCAGTCAAAATCGAATCGTCCGAGGCGCGAATGAACTTGATCGCCAACGTCTCAATCGTGTCTGTCACTATCTGCGGACTGTGCTCGCTGAACGTCACTTCAAGCACCAGGCGGGCCACTGCGATGTGCTGCGCCGCGCCCTTGACACGCATCTGCGAAGCCTCAACGGGCCATCGATCGCGAACCACGCCAGCCAGGCCCAGGTGAATGTACTGGGCGGACATCAGGATATTGCGTACCCACCGCAGACCGCGCTTTGCCGCGATGGCTGCGGCCCTATCTGATGGGATGTGGCCGCCTGAATTGTCAGGGTGAGCAAGCCCGCACGCAACCACGTCCACGTTGTAGACCGCCGTGGCGTGCTGCAACTTGACCACGTTGCTACGGGCGCGATCGAAAGTCTCTCGGTCCCACCCCACGTTGACCAGTATAGGCGAGTCCTCCTGGGTCGCGGGTGGGTCCTGGAAGTACTCCCAGGGCTGTTCATGGTCCGTGAAGACCTTCAAAGCCCAAAGGCGCGGGTCCTGCGAGTCAGCGGCGGCAAGGGTCTCTTGATTGCGGGATTCGAGTGCGAGGATTGCGGCGATTTGGTCGCAAACAGACTCCGAAACGTCGACCTTATCAATCAATGTGGTGATCAGCGCAGCCATCAATCAAGCCCCAAAGAATTCAAGCTTCAGCACAACGATTCCCACCGCACGATCAGGAACGCTCTCTACAACTTTGTAGAGTTGCGCATTGCCCGCGGTGTCATCGAACGACACCCGCCAAGGCATCCCAGATAGCTCGGAGCTTCCTTTTGGCAACGCCATCCCAGCTGCCGTCAGCGACGCGATGGCCAGCGCGACCGAGCACTCTCGCCCAGCGATGGGCGCACCCGTTTCCGGGTCTATGGTCGTCGAGTGGTCAGTTGATAACCCTACCAGCGCCGCGGATGCGCCGTCTGGGTCGGTCACTGTGATAGGCCAGCCAAACCCATCTTGATCGGTCACTATCGTTGATAGGTCAGCTGCGGCCTGCGCGCGTAGTCCCATCGTGGGCTACTGCTTGACGGGTGGGTTGATCTTGCCTCGGACTACGCTGCCAGACTCAAGATGCTGTTTGAGGTTACCCTCGCCCGCCTGCTGCTCGCCAGAATGGCGACAAAAGTCACGCCATGTGACCACTTCGCCAGGGGGCAGCGCGCCGCGGTGGCAGAACAGCGCGCATCCTGGGGCCACGCGAAACACGTCAACCTTCGCGCGGCCTGTTATGGCCGAATCACGCGTTGCCGCGCCTGCATCGGCGACTGCCGGTACGTCCTCTGGGGCATCAGACGCATCGCTTGCGGGGTCGCTGTCGACTCGATAGTTTCCTGCGCTTTGGCTCTTGTTGCGATTTGACATTGGTGTCTCCGATAGGCCCGGTCGTTGATGGCCGCGGCGCCCTCCAGTGCACTATGGAAGGGCGCCGCAACATGGGTGCGAGGCTTATCGCTTCTGCACGTATCCCTTGGTCACCAGTTCATCGAGGCGCTTCTGGCCCTCTTCGCGCTGGCTAGGGAACTTGCAGAAATCCAGCGCGGTTACGGCGTTACCGGAATCCACGATGCCGCGGCACGTCGCCAGGGATTTGCCCGGCATGACCGCGAATATCAGCGGAGCCTTTTCCTCAGCAGCCTTCTTAGTTGCAGATGCTGCGGCCTCGTCGGCAGCGCGTGCATGCTTGGCAGCGGACGCGCGCTTCTGTGATTCCGACTCTTTGTCGCTGCGGTCTTTGTCGTTACTCATTTCTAGGCCCTCGTGTTCAGGACACCAATGGTGTCAATTGCGGTTGGGATAGTGAGTGGGCGAGCCGACACCTCGACAGTGATCGAGGACCGATCCTTGGCGGTCCAAGCATTCACGAACAAATCGATACCGTTGCCGCCGTTGGAAATTCTCCGAGGAACGAACTGCATCGCCATCGGGTCGGGGTCGCCAATCAAAGGAATGCCACCGTAGGTGAGATCAAACCGAGACTCGCTTGATGTCATGATGACAAGGTCGTCGGTTACGTACGGCGTGCTGGTGCCCGTCTCAACGTCGTCGTACGTTGCATCATACGTGAACATCTCGAACTCGTAGTTGCCGACAGTGATGCGCCCCTGAAACATGGCGTTCCTCTCGCTGCGGCTTGGGGAAACAACCGCCAGGTCCGCGCGCCGGAAGTTGAGACGCGTCTGCACATCGCTGTCTGCAAGGAAGTCCTGCCATGCGAGCCGCCCAAAGGTCAGCTCGTTAGGCCGCTGCTTCCCGTCGCGCTTGACAACTACGGATAGGGCTTCGATGTCAGCGAGCGGCGTCTCAGACCCACCGCCCCAATCGTTGCCGACTGTGACGATATGGCTAGACTTCGGCTGGAAGTCTAGCGAATACATGTTGACGCCGTCAGAGTTCTTGAGCGTGAGCGTCCCGGTCTGCAATGTCTGGGATGCCTGCAGTTCGATGGCCCGCTGAATTTTCTTCTCAATCTTGCGGACCTCGCCCATTACGGCGTTTAGCGCGTTCGCCTTGTATACTGGCGAGTCGTACGCGGTGCTACCTGGCATGCGCTTGAGCAGCTTGAACGCGTTGACAGTCGCCTTCTCTTTGTAAATGGGAGGCGTCCACTCCTTGTTAGTGTAGATAGAGCTTTCGTTGCCGCGCCCCTCTACCGATAGGTCTTTCACCACGACGGCGACATCTTCACTGTCGCGCTCGATGTCGATTTCTACAAATTCCGAGTCGTGGAAATTTTCAGGAGGTGTGCGGAACTTGCTTGCCAAGTATAGGGATGCTGGCGCGTCATCCGTGTACCGCTCAATCATGCGCCGGGTGCCGTTGTCACTCATTGTTCGATTCCTTGATGTTGATGAGGACGCACCCGTGCGCACCCGAAACGGCGCATAAGTGCGCTCAGGTACGTGGCGACCCTCGTTGGTCTTTGGGCTTGCGCCCTATGTCGCTGAGCCCAGCGCCGCCCAATGGATACAGCGGTCGCTGGGCCCGGCCTTGCTGCTACTGATTGTCGAGGTTGGCTAGCTGAGTAACGTTAGTGGCCACGATGCCTGCGCTTCGCAGTTCATCGAGGATGGCTGCCGTGATGTTGCTGGCGTCACCGTCAGCATCAACAACTAGCCGAGTGGCGTTCACGGTTCCGGACACAAGCGCGTTCACTGGCTCGTTGCCCGCGCCAGTCCTAGTCACGTCGTAGGTGAGCATTGCCATTGGACGCTGCGCGCCGCCTGCGCCAGCAATAGCATAGGGAACCAGCTTCCCATCCGCCGCAACCGTCAAAGTCGCAGTGTCATCAACCGCAAAGTCTGCGGACCCGTCCGTAATAGTAAACTGCAAACCGCCAGCCTCAAATACGGTCGCTGCCGCAGCGCCAACAGTCATGATGAGGTTGCTAGCCACCAGCGCGCCGTTAGGGTCAACTAGCTCCCACACACCACCGTTAGTAACAGCGGTGATGCAGTTGAGCACGTATGCACCCACCAGCGGCACCACTGGGCCCGCAACCACCGTGGCCGCGGTCACAGTACCATCGCCTGTGCCAGCGACAGCGGAGGCCGTAACCGCAGTCGCTACAGCGCGTCGAGCAAGGATGGTTCCGTCCACAAAGGTGTCAGCCCCGGCGAATACCAATAGCTCGTCACGGAACCTGCCGTCTCCAATAAGCGCGGATCCATTGTCGATGTTTGTAATCGTAGAAGTGGCCATGTTACTTCACCGACTTTCCGTGCATCGCGTCCAAGGCGTCCGCCACCTGGTCAACTTCATCCTTGGCATCTGGCTCCACCGTCTCAGCGCCAGCCACCACAGCCGCAGCGTCCTTGGTTTCAGCCTGTCGCGCCGACTGGTCAGCTCGCGCCATTCCGGCCGTCATGTACTTCGCCGTAAGCTCTTGCGTCATGGGTGCGCCTTCGCGGATTGCGCTCAGTGCCAGCTTCATGTCGCCAGATTGTTCACCCATCACAAGGTGCGCTTTCACGCGGTCCTGCTCTTTTGCCAACGCTTCCGTTGCGCCGCTTGCCATGCCTTCCGCCTTGCCCGCGTTGAATACGGCGGCGAAAAGCTCGGGGTGTTGTGCCCGTAGTTCTTCTTGATTCATGACTTTCCTTTGGTTAGCAGCCGCCGTATGCGGAGCGTTCATTGATGTTGGTGTCAGCGACGGCATGCCGCTGGTAACGACAGGCCCATTGCTGGGCCCAGTGGGCTGCGCTCCCTCTACGGATGACGCAGCCGATGTATCTGATTGGGTGATGATGGCTGAATGGGCGGAAACGTCGTCACCCATGTCAGCGTCGGTAGACGCTCGCCCCCGTGGCTTCGATTGCGCAGGAAGCTTGTCGATAAGCCCCGCCCGCTTGGCTTCGCGGGCAAGCATCACGCCACCACGGCCGTAGTCGGCGTTGACATCCTTGGGCTTGACGCCGCGCCCGTCTGCGATGGCCTCTACAAACAGCTCATGGATGGCGTCGAGATGACGCCGTACGACCGCTTGCCCCTCTGGAGTGCTGATGTCAGGACGCTTGTCCGGGGCCTCTGTCGATGTGATGTCAATCAGCGAGTCGTCTTGCATCAGTGTCACCGCGACGCCTATGCTGCCGAACTCGGATGCGGGGCCAACCGCTTCAATTTTTCCAGCCGCCGCTGCGATTGCGTACGCTGCGGAGCATGCGCAGGCTGCGCGAACGGTCACCGGCTTCGAGAATGACTTGATGGCTTCGAGCGTTTCAAACAAGCCGTCGACGCGCCCACCGGGGCTGTCGATGTAAAACGCGGCCCGTTTGATCGACGGGTCTGCGCTCGCTACCGCGAGGGCTTCTCTGATGTCGTCGTAACTTGTGTTGCCGCCGCCGAACAGCCACGCGATAAAGCTGGGGCCTGGGGTGAGAACTCCCTCGACGCGTATCTCTGCGGTGCCGCCTGCCACCCTCATGATATCGGGCATCGCCGCCGACGCTGATCGATTTGACATCGCGGTGAACGCTGCGAGCGCGTCGGGTGGTGGAGAAAACGCTACCCTACGAGCCTGCATCAACTCCGCAGCGACGTCTTGCTTCAGTAACCACATGGTGAATCCTTCGTGCTAGACAGCGGTCAACGGGCCGCGCGCCGTCTTGGCGAGCACGCTCTTTGGCGTGGATGGCTGCCCCGGCGTGACCGCTGGCTCCTCTGGTTCAAGCTCTGCGTTCGCTTCCCGCAGTTGCTTGTTCTCGCGTCGTAGTTGTTTAGCAACCTTGGAAAACTTCATCCCCGTGAGCTGCCGAGCAGCGCGGTCGCGGGTGATGAGGCCCATCTCGATAAGCATGCCCATCCCGCGAGCGTTCTTCGCAACATCCACTGCAGGCTTGACGTGGCCAGACCAGTCGGCCGTAGCCCACGCCCAATAGGTTTCGTACTTCGACTTGTCGCGCCATGCGTCGACAAATCCTGGCATTTCCAGGCGACGCGACAGGGCTTGAGAAAGCAGCCATTCACGGTAAATAGGGTCGCAAAAGCTTTGCCCAAACATCATGCGGATGCAGTCAACTACCTGCTTGAACTCGTTGATGCCCGCCTGGCTTGCGGAATAGCTCTTGTTGAATGAGAGCGTGAGAATCTCCGGGGGAACGCCGTTGCCCCACGCGATGGCCGACACGATGGCCGCCTCGAAGTCGCCAAACTTTTCGTCTGTTCCTGTGGACGGGAAAGCGTTTATCGTCTCGCCCGTGGCCAATGTATCAACGCAATACCCAGGGATGCTCTCCGTAACGTTGTAGGTGCGCTCAACGCCCGTCGTGTCGACAGCCTTATCTGTGCCTACTCGCACCGCGCCGCCGCCCGTCAGCGGTCGAGTTGACGGGCCGTCCTCCGACTTGGTCACAAACAGCGCCACGTGGCTGGTTAGTACTGCCTTGCGCTGGACGCTTTCGCGGTAGCGGTCGATCTCCTTGAGCGACTGCAGAACAAGCGACAGAAGCGGCTCGCCGCGCACTTCGCCAAGACGCTTGTCGCTGCCGTACACTAGCCATGCCATGCGGCGCCCGGTCTTCGGCCCGTAGGCAGGCAGTCGCTCCGATTCCAGCCCTAATAGTCCGCTGGCGCTCTTGGCAATCCAATACGCGACGTGGCGGCCAGCGTCGTCTAGTTCGACTCCATGTTGGATGTTCTTGTCCGATGGAGCGTTCATCGGCGTGCGCACAGCGGCGCCATTGATCAAGCGCACCCGAGGAAGCTTTGTGATGGGGTCCTGGACAAGTACGGTTAGCACGTCGCCAGCAACTAGAGCTTCGCGGCGTGCCGATGCCTGTAGCGCCCCGAACGTACTTTGCTCTGTATCGTCGCAAAGACTTGGGCCATTAGCCCACAGGCCGAACAAGCTCTCCGTGGTCTCTGTCCAGTCGGCCAGTCCGTCTTCCTCGTAACCGAGTAGCCCCTCTTCCGGGATAGCCTCTAGGTGTAGCCCTGTATTGATTTCGTTGTCTACCAGCCTGCGGATAAGCCCACGCGCGTATACGTTGCTCTTGAACAGAGCTGCCGACCGCGCACGCAACGCCCAGTAGTCAGTAACCAGCACATCAACCGGACCAAGTCCCCCTGGGAACTTCTCCCCATCATGGAAGCGCAGTCGCCCTCCAGAAGATGCTTGCATGTCTTCAATTGTGAACGTGGGTATGCCGTCATGCGACGGCCCTGGTCCTGGCAACGCAGGTGCCTTGCCGAATATTGATTGCAACCAGCCCATCAGTACCCAGGTATCCCAATGAAGGACGACCCGCCGAGCTGAGCTTGGTACGCTTCGCGCATGCTTACAGCTGCTTTCATGGCAAGTCTCATCGATCCCACGTCTGTCTTAGTTACCGACTGCCGAGTTTGCCCGGTGTCCAGTGAATAGCTTTGCGCTCCCGACGCAAGCGCAATCATCGCGGTTTCATATGCAACGATGGCCGTCTCTAGTGCCGTGATGCGCGACTGAATCCATGTGATTTCTGCGGCAGTAGGCATAGACGTTACTCACTGAAGTATAGGCCGTTTTCGCAGGCGTCCCAGAACGCTGGCCAGTTCGTGGTCTCTTCGTCGCGCTGCTTGCTAAAGTCCCAAGCAAGCATGTCTACCGCGGCACTGTTGTAGACCAGCAAATCCCACAGCTCATTAGCTGCGCCTGATGGGCGGTACCATTCCCAGCCAATAACGCGCTTGGAGGACGATTCGATTTTCTCGACCTTAGTCTCTGCTGTGAGTTCAGCCAGCTGCTTCTTGGTAATGTCAGACGGTGCGTTGAAATGACCGTACGGTTGAACGCTTACGCCATCCCAGCTGCGACGAAGCGCGGCCCCCCATCGATCCTTGTACAGGTCAACGGTAATTCCAAATACTGTGTTACCGGCTTTGGTCTTGAAGTCGTTGAACTGAGGAATTCGGGCACTCTTCTGCGACTGTGGCATGCCCTTGATGGCGAATACGCCAGATTGATACTCGGCGCAAAACTGGTAGACGTGATCTGTTAGATATCCCGAGTCGGGCAGCGTCAAGACTACGCGGTACTTCTTACCGTCGTCAGCGGTGTACTCAGCACCCTCTATAATCTCGCGTAGCTTGCCCCACGTCTCCGGACTTTCGAGGTCCTGCGTGCTTCCTTCCAACGTGTGGTAGTCGATCAGGAACGCCCTGCGATCACGCGTCCACCCAAATACCGCGACCTTCAAGTTATCTTTGTGCACATCGACCGCGCATGTAAGAAGCGCGATCGGGCCGCCGCAGAACTTGTCTGCGAACTTGTTGGGTATCTCCCCGAAGCGGTACTCGTGACGGCGGTGCGAGGAGACTGCCTTCATCAAGATGGCCTCGCCGTATGGCTTGAACGTCTCGCCAAAGATGTTGTTGTACACGACCTGCATAACCGCAACGTCGCGCGGCTTATTTGCTGAATCGTCCCAAGCCTCACGCCACTTGAGTGCGCATTCATCCCACGACTGCATCCCCACAGGTGAGTATAGCGCCGGTAGATGGTAGCTACGTAAGTCGCGCGATACAGACACTGCGGTGGGTACCCATTCCGCGTTGTCAGATTTGAACAGGCGGGTCTTGTCGGACTCGTAATGTTCGTGTCCGCACTCCTTGCACAGGTATCTTGTAGACCCAGGAACAAGACGCCCGTCGTCAACATCCCATATGAAACCTGTCACTTCGCCGGTTTCATTATTTGTTCTACGCCACTTCAGAACTTGTGCGGCCGAACATCGTAGACAGGATATATGGTATTTGCGCTGGTCACCCTTGAGATACAAGCGCTCTATTTTCGAGGTACCCTTCAGTAGAGGAGTAGACCCCCAAAAGATTTTCCTTGATGTGAGAAACGCATTGGTTCTGTCACGGACTACCTTGACTGGGTCGCCGTCCTTGCCAACCACGTCTGGCCAGCCGTCAACTTCGTCGCCAAGTAGCACATGTACAGATGTCTGGCGAAACTTGTTTGGGTTCTGCGCCCCTATTGGCAAGATGAATCCGCCGCCGATCCATTCGAGCTTCTTCTCTGTGCGTCCGGCCTTGCGGTTGTTGCCTTCGTCTGCGCTAGCAATCAGGTGCATCATGTCCGAGCTGTGGAGCATCGGTATGATGTTGGATTCAAGCCTGAGCTTTGCCAGGTCAGCGTCAGCAGTGACCAGCATCATCGATGCCGTCTTTACGTGCTCGATATTGTATCCTACGCCGTTCTCGATGATGCCTGTAGTGGCACCAATCTGCGCGCCCTTCATCAAAGCCACTTCGCGGATAGGCGAGTCCACTGCGAGACAATCAACTATCTCGCGAAGAAACGGGGTCACCTCATAGTTGTACAGGCCCGGTATTGGGCTCGCCGTTGATGCTAGATACCGCCTGCTTTCGGCCCATTGACTTGGACTGATGATATTCATCGTGTCCGTTAGGGCGCCAAACTGTTCGGCCAACCAAGCTCGCTGGTCGGAATCGAACTCCGAACTAAGCATTGCGCAGCCCCTTCGCGGCTTGCACCTTGATGGGGTTCAGCTGCCCTTCGATTAGGTTACGCACCACGCGCTCAGCCTCTTCGATGGGAGCATCGGCGCGGGCCGCCGTGTACAGGCGTCGTGCTACCGCCTTGGGAAAGTCTTGCAGCAGCCGCAAGTTGCCTGCTTCAAGCGCGCCGAATACGTGCGCCCGCACCAGCTCGCGGGAAACAAGGGTACCCTCAAGTTTTGCGTTCTCTAGTTCAACGCGTCGGATGTCCTCCAACTTTTTGCAGGCATCCAGGAAATCTTTGAAGCGGCGCTCGGTCCCGAAGCGCTCGCGAATCTCCAGAAGTGTCAAGTGCTTGACGGCCTCGAACCCGTCAATGCCGTCCATTTCAAGAAGGTCGCTGCCGTCGCCCGCGTCGTCTACCGCGGGGCTGGACGATGCAGGCGGTCGGCCCGGCGAAGGTTTGGGGCCAGACTTTGGTTTTGCCAAATAGGCTTGGGCCGCGGGGTGATTTAGGTCGATCCTGTCGCCGTCGAGCGCTTCGCCCAATGCGCCCTTGCAAGCCAAGGTGACCGCCGCGCGAGATGTTCCCCTGCGCCGCGCAACCTCTGCTTTACTGACTAGATTTTGACTCTTGGCCACTAGGCGCCTTCGTGTTTGGCCCCCGATTATGTGCGTGAATGATGGGGTACAGCCGTGCCGCAACTTAACAACAAACCAGGAATCAAAATGTCTACTTTGCCCGCGGTCCGCAATCAAAAC
>Ga0224507_10000034_pt1 | contig 51196 bp, 49 predicted proteins | sample SF_Jan12_sed_USG_3_FD_170159 | JGI IMG/M metagenome (GOLD analysis project Ga0224507, IMG submission 170159) | Sediment microbial communities from San Francisco Bay, California, United States - SF_Jan12_sed_USGS_13 | ecosystem: Environmental > Aquatic > Marine > Sediment | place: USA... | reverse complement strand
ACTTCGCGAGCGTCGTCTTCGAGGGTGGCCGAGGCAGGAGTCTCGAAATATACCTCGTCCCCCCACCGGCTCGCGCTCGCAGCGAACGGAACGGCATTCTTGAGCGCATCCACAGTCGGAGTATCCCCACTTCTGAGCTCGACCACAGTCATTAACCCATTGCTGAATTCGATAATCAGTCTGGACATGACCACCGCTCTCCGTAGTACTGCCTTCCTGATAGCCCTACCAGGGCATTACTCTTTTCGCCGTGGGGTGCGTACGTGAACGCGCACTAAGAGATCATCTCAGGATTTACTCCGGGTCTTCTTCTTGCGGCCGAACAGCCTGCGCTTCGTAGCCTTGATCTTCAGTTTCTGAATGGTCTCCGTCGGGTTCAGCTTCTTCGGACAGACCTCGACGCAATTGAATATCGTGTGGCAGCGATAGACGCCGTTCTCGCTTTCGATGACGTCCAGCCGCTCGTCCTTGGCGATGTCTCTTGTGTCGGCGTAGAATCTGTAAGCCTTCATCAGGGCGGCGGGGCCGATATAATCCGAGTTGGTCCAAGCCACGGTGCATGAGCTAGTGCACGAGCCGCACAAAATGCAGTCAATGGGCTCGTTTATGGGCTCCCGCTCCTTGGGCATCTGGATGTACTCGCGCTCTGGGTACGGCTCCTTGCCTATGAGGTAAGGCTTGACCTCCTTGATCCTGTCGAAGAAGTGCTCGTAGTCCACCGCCAGATCCTTCACGATCTTCTGATGGGGCAACGGGCTCAGCAGGAGTTCCTTCTTGCCGATGAATTGGTTGACCTGAGTCTCGCAGGCAAGACGAATCCTGCCACCGATCACCATGGCGCATGACCCACAAACGCCTGCCCTGCAGCAGTATCTGAACGACAGCGTGCCGTCCTGGTGGTTCAGTATCTCGAACAGGGCGTCGAGGACCGTCATGGCAGGGCGCGTCTTCACGACGTACTTCTGCCAATAGGGCTGGTTGTCCACGGCTGGGTCGCATCTCTGAACCTTTATGGTCAACTCCTCGTCGGCCATGTCAGTACCTCCTGGCTTCGGGCTTGTATTTGATGATAGTCACGGGGCTGTAGCTTATCTGGGCGCCCTTCGCCGTGTAAGTCGCTATCGTGTGCTTCAGGAACTTGTCGTCATCTCGCTCCTTGAAGTCGAGGCGCGAATGCGCACCACGGCTCTCTTCTCTCTTGAGCGCGCCTGTGGCGATTGCCTCCGCCACGTCGAGCATGCCCTCCAGCTCCAGGGCTCGTGTCAGATCGAGGTTGTATCTCATGCCCTTGTTCTGTACCGCGATTCTTGAGTACCGCTCCTTCAGCTCACGAATCTTCTCAATGCCTTCCTGCATCGCATCTTTCTGCCGGAATATGCCCACCTTAGCGAACATGGACACCCTCATCTCATCCCTGATGTCCGCATGATTCTCCTCACCCTTGCGCGACAGAAGCGTCTCGATGCGCTCCTTAGTCTCACGGAGACAGCGCATGACGGCGGCCTCGCCCTGCTTCTCCTCGCCCTTGGCGAGGACATGCTCGGCAGCCGCTGCCCCCGATCTCTTTCCGAAGACAACCGTATCGAGCAATGAGTTGCCACCGAGCCTGTTGGCGCCGTGAACGCTCACGCAGCCACACTCGCCCGCCGCATATAGCCCCTTGAACCTCGTTGCGCCATCGATAGTGGTGTCTATGCCGCCCATCGTGTAGTGCTGTCCCGGCTGGATCGGCACTGGGTTCTCAATCGGGTCAACTCCGACGAAGTTCATGGCGAGGTCCCTGATGCCAGGAAGCCTCTCCAGTATCTTCTCCCGCCCCAAGTGCCTGAGGTCGAGATAAACATACTGGCCCTCGATTCCACGCCCCTCGTTAATCTCTGTCTGGATTGAACGCGACACGATGTCCCTGGGGCCGAGTTCCATGACGTTGGGAGCGTATTTCGACATGAAGCGCTCGCCGTTCGAGTTGATCAGGTATCCACCCTCGCCCCTGGCACCCTCGGTCATCAGTATGTTCGTTCCGTAGAGAGAGGTCGGGTGGAATTGAATGAATTCCATGTCCTTTAGCGGCACGCCCCGTTTGAATGCAGCAGCCTGGGCTGAACCCGTGCTGATCAATGCGTTGGTCGAACGGGCGTAGATCTGTCCGCTGCCGCCTGATGCAAATATTACTGCCTCCGCCAAGAACGGCTCGATCTCGCCGGTCTTCATGTTGAGGCATATGACCCCTCTGCACTGGTCGCCCTCAATCACGAGATCCACCATTATGCGGTCCTCGTAAAGCGGTATGTTGAGCTTGACTGACCACTCCCAGAGCGTGTGGAGCATGTACTGGCCTGTCTTGTCTGCCGCGAAGCATGTCCTCGGGAACCCGGCTCCCCCGAAAGGCCTCTGCGCTATCTTGCCCTCCTCGGTCCTGGAGAACGGGCAGCCCCAGTGCTCTATCTCGTATATGCACGGCCCCGCCTCAGACGTCATGAATTCGACGGCGTCCTGATCAGCCAAGAAATCGCTGCCCTTCGTAGTGTCGTACGCGTGCTTCTCCCAAGTATCATCCTTCCCCTTGGGGTTGTTTGCCAGGGGGGCGTTGACTCCTCCCTGAGCAGCGCCCGAATGCGACCGCACCGGATGCACCTGGGAGATTATCGCAGTGTCCACCTTTGGCGAGGATTCGATCGCGGCCCTCAGGCCCGCCAACCCTCCGCCGATAACGAGTATCTTGTGGTAGTGCATCTGATCAGCCTCCAGACAGGAAGGGGAACAGAATCACGATGCCCCAGAGCAGCGTCCCAATCCCCAGTACCCAGAGCCCGCGATCAACGACCTTCTTACGCTTCGCGAACATGTCGAAGTCGAACAGGACAGTCCTGAAACCGTTGAGTCCATGGAGCAATACCATCGCGAGCATGCTGTAGTCGACCGCTATGTAGATCAGCTGATCGAGCCTGATGCTCACATCTTCGAACGTAATCAGGGCCTCGTCGCCAGTGTGCGAGCCGACGTCCATGAAATGGGCAACGTACAAGTGTATGCCCAGCAGTATCACCAGCAGGACGGCAGACAGCCTCTGGAAGAACCACGCCCAGGTGCCCGCGACCTTCGTGGTTGCGATGCGCTCTTCAGTCATCTCACGCACCCCCAGCGGGAACGAATACCAGATCCCATATGGCCCACAAGCCGCCGACGATGAGCACCGCGGCAACGGCCATGCATATCCAGAACACGAGTTTCTGGTGCCTGATTCCGAAGCCGAGGTCGAACATAATTACCCTGGCGCCGTTCATGGCGTGATAGATGACCACTATCACCAAAAGGAAGTCCATCGCCACGAACAGAGGCTGCGATGTCACTTCCATCAATGAGTCGAAATCTCCAGAACCCACCGACGCTGTCGACAAGAACGACAGATGCAGGAAGACGTAGGCGACGAGAGCAAGGCCAGTAAGTCTGTGTCCGACCCATGCCCACATACCAGTCTTCATGTTCGTCGGCCAGAACTCCGAGTTCTTGCCGAACAACCACTTCAAGCTACCGATCTTCATGCAAACACCTAGCGAATGATTGCGCTCACTGTGCAACTCTCAGGCATACCATGGTCATCAGGGACCTGCGAGCCTCAGAGCCGCCCCGCCCCTAAACAAATAGAATTGTACTTAAGTGTATCTAATCGAACAATTTTCTGGCGGATTCCATATGCACGACCATAATTTCGGACCGCTACTCGTGACGGGTAGTCCGAATTTCGTTGTCCCATGTCGAGCCAGCACGCGCGGCATATCAGATGCGGAAGTTGGCGCTTTTAGATGCTAGCCGCGCCCCAGCAGCTGCCAATGCGGTTCCAAAGCCGGTTATCATTTCTGCCCTACCTCATGGTTGACAGGTCCGACTACGGATGCAATGATGGCGGTTAGAATAGCCGGCATGACCAAGAACTTGACAGAGACGCATCCATACCGCTCAGAAGCCTCGCAGAGTGATGCGGAAGAAATCGCTCGCCGTGACCCTCAGCTTCGCAGTGCCATTCATCATCGCAATGCGCTTTGTCGCATGGTTCTTCGTCTTCCACTTTCTCCTGCCTTGGCTCAGATGGACCGTCGCCATCTCCGCCCCTATGGCCATTTCTCACGGCGAGGTTAATAAAGGTCAAGTACTCAAAAATGGATATCGGCCGCGATGACGGAGGCGGCCAAGTACCAGTGCAATATCTGTGGTTACGTGTACGATCCCGTCGAGGGCGACGTCACGCAATCGGTGGAGCCAGGGACCCCATTCGAGCAGCTCCCTGACGACTGGACCTGCCCGGAATGCGGCGCGAGCAAGGAAGAGTTCGCGAAGCTCTGAGCTTCGTTCAGGAACAGCCGCCTGAAGCCCTTGAGGAGAGGAGTCCATGATTCTGCGCCTTGCGTTGATAGGATTCGGGAACGTGGGTCAGGAATTTGCCAGGATGCTGTTGCGCAAGCGCGAATGGCTTTTGTCCTCGAAGGGGCTTGACATCGAAGTGTTGGCCATTGCGACACGGTCAAAGGGCAGCCTCATGTCCGAACGAGGACTCGATCTCGCGAGAGTTCTTGAAGTGGAGAAGACCCACGGCGATCTGAGGCACTACGGGGAGGGGTCCTTGGACATCACCCCGTTAGAGATGATTGACAGGTGCGACGCGGATGTTATGGTGGAGCTCACCACCCTGGATATTGGCTCCGGGCAGCCCGCCATAGACCACATATCGTACGCGCTACGATCGAAGATGCACGTGATAACGGCCAACAAGGGCCCGATCGCCTTCGCGTATGACAGGCTCGAATCGCTTGCGAAGTCGATGAACATGAAACTGCGATTCGAGGGAACAGTAATGGACGGGACGCCTATATTCAACCTCGCAGAGAAAGCTCTCCAGGGATGTGAGGTCATTCGAATTGAGGGCATACTGAATAGCACGTCAAATTTCGTCCTGACGGAGATGTCAGGAGGGAGGAGCCTCGATGACGCTGTCAAGGAGGCTCAAAGGAGAGGCATTGCTGAGGCAGACCCGTCATTGGACCTCGACGGATGGGACGCCGCGGCCAAGATTAGCGTTCTCGCGAACGTGCTCATGGGCGCAGGCAGCGCACCGGACAAGGTCGTAAGAAGCGGAGTCACGAACCTGAGCCCCGATGACCTCACCGCTGCAGCGAGAGAAGGCAAGAAGGTGAAGCTCGTGGCCCGAGCCGAGAGGACCGAGTCAGGGGTCGTCACCAGCGTGTCACCCGAGAGATTGAACTGCACAAGCCCGTTCTGGTCAGTGGATGGCACTTCGAGCGCAGTCACTCTGGTGACCGATCTCATGGGGAACATCACAATACTGGAGATCGATCCCGAAGTCACCCAGACTGCCTACGCCGTATTGTCCGATCTGCTGCTGATCGTGGAATGGATGAGATGCAACGAACCGTGACCCACCATCACATGACTTCAAGGCTGAACTCGGGCGTGTCGAAGTAAAACCCTGATCTCGAGCGGTTGTCGTATTCCGCAGTCAGTATGGTCAGGTGTCCCGCCTCCTCACCGACGAGCCAATTGAACACCATCTTGGCCTTTAGCCCCATCACCTCTGCCCCGGTCTTCCGATAGTAATCAATTGACCGCTTCTCGATCTCGATACCCAGCTTAATAGCCTCCAACTCGCCAGCCTTTGGGTCTATCTCCAGCCCTGCCCCGCCCTCGCCATGGAACACCGATGCGCTCGCTGCCGAGTTCGGTTTCAACTTCACAGACGAGGGGGAGATCCAGTCGCTTCCGCCCTCTAGCCTTGACAGCTCCTCTTTCAGCACGTCGACGTGCCTTTGCTCTTGTCGCGCGAGCGAGGAAAACATGCTCTTTGTGTTCGGGTGTCTGACACGCTCCGCCATCTTCAAGAAGAAGTCCTCTCCTTGAATCTCCATCTGTATCGCGTTGCGGAGAATCTCAATCTGCTCGCTGCGGGCCGACACCATGCACGGATCCTCTTGGACATGTACACCCTATGCTGATTTATCGTTTTCCGCTAAAAGTGCCTAATCAGGGAATACATCTTTGTGTGCTGTCTCACTAGGTACAACGTAGGTACAACGTATAGGGAGACAGTCCCATGTTCACGAGATGCCCTGGCGCGAATTCCATCCTAGAGCCGCTTCCAGAGCCTGTCATCTGCCCTCACTGTCGCAGTGAGGTCGAGATGTTCACCAATGAGGTGAAGTTCAGATGCTATCATTGCGGGGGCATGATAGTCCGTCAGAAACGGCCAACCTGCTTTGACTGGTGCGAATACGCCGACAGATGTGCCAGAGAGCTCGGTATCGACCTCGGTAAGGGCTTTGTGTAAGGGCGGCCGTGGTCGACGTGTCCCTCCAGTCAATTCGTCGAAATCGTTTGCGATGTCATTGTGCCGTCAATCCACCATCGACTGACACCGCTGCACCGGTAACGAACGACGCCTCGTCAGAAGCGAGGAACAGGACCGCTTTCGCGACCTCCTCCGGGCGACCTATTCTGCCTATGGGGTGGTCGGTATTCATCTGTTTCTCGTACGTCTCCTTGTCAGCGGCCTTAGCGACCTCCTGAGCGACCATGGGAGTGTCTATCACTCCGGGATTGACACAGTTGACCCGTATGTTGTCTTTGGCGTAGTCTAAGGCCATAGCCTTCGTCATGATGGTCACTCCTCCCTTTGAGGCGCAATACGCCGCGCATGCGCGGTTTCCCACCAACCCCGCATCAGAAGAGTTGTTGATTATGACACCGCTGTGCTGACGCCTCATATGAGGCACCGCATGCTTCGAGACCAGGAATGTGCCCTTGAGGTTGATGTCTAAGACTTGATCCCATTCGGCCTCGCTCGTCGCCTCAGCGACCTTCTCCAAATAAACGCCCGCATTGTTGAAGACGATATCGACCCTGCCGAACCTATCCACCGTCTCGTCGACCATCCTTTTGGCGTCGGCATCCACAGACACGTCTCCCTTGACGAACATCACCTCGCCCATCGCGTCAAGCTTGCGTCTTGCCTCGGCCCCCTTCTCCTCAGACCTGCCAGATATGACAACCTTGGCACCTTCCTTCAGGAAGAGCTCGGCTGTCGCATAGCCCATGCCCTCCGTTCCTCCAGTTATCAGTGCCACCTTATCTTTCAGCCGCATCAGGATCGACCAGACCCGAATCGACATTGTGGGGAAAAAGCTTATGACCCGTTGAATGGGGCTCTAATCGGATGCTGAAGCGTCATTCCAAAGATGCCATCGGTAAGGCCACCCTGAAAACGCTTCCCTTTGAGTGGTCACCCGGAACCCTGTCCTCCACCCAGACCATCCCATGGTAAGCTTCCACTATGGTCCGGACAATCGACAATCCCAGGCCGAGTGCGGGTGGTCCCTTGTTCTCATCGCCTAGCCGGCCGAAGACCACGTTCTTCTTCGAGTCGGGGATGCCTATTCCATTGTCCGCAATCGAGACGCACCAGTACCTTCTGTAATCCACGAAGAATTCACCAACGCTCAGGTCGACCGATATGCTTTCGTGTGCGTCGTACTGGACGGCGTTTTCCAGTATGTTCACGAATATTTCGTTTACCAGCTCGTTTCCGGAGACGAAGTAACGATGCTTGCCAAGGTCGATGTTGAAGACGGCCTTCTTCCCGGCGGCTTCTCTCGCGACTTCGGCCATGCTTTCCCTGAGCACCTCGCCGAGGTCAACAGGGCCTAGGTTCTTGCCTCCCTCCTCCTCAATAGTAGTCAACCTATCTGCGCGCTGTATCAGCTCACTGATGCTCCACGCAGCTGTGGTCGCCCTCTCGAGATAGTCGACCGCCCTGCCAGGGTCGATTTCCTTGGAAAGTGCCATGTGGAGATAGCTCGTCACCGCCTGGTTGTAGTTGTTGATGTCGTGAGCGATTATGTCACTGAGGTACCGGGTCCTCTGGGCAATTTCGACCTGTTTCTGGTACATCTTCGCGTTCTCTATCGCCACCCCTGCGAGCTCCGCGAAAACCCTGAGGGTCTCAATGGTGTCCGCATTCATCACCTTGCGGGACTCTGGTTCCTCGATCTCAATAAACCCTTTCAGCCCGCCTTCACGCTCGGTGAACACTATTTTGAGATAATCCAGCTCGTGCCAATTGGCTGCGTCTGTTCTGGGTCTTGTGATGGCTTTGACGTCAAGATAGAGGGGTTCGTCGGACTTGACGAACTCCTCCGGACCTGGCCTCACGAAATACACGCTCTCCGCCAACTGGTACTTCGCGTCTATGTCCTTGCTGACTCTTTCCTGACTGTAAGTAATCGACTTGATCTGCTCTGCCCGCTCGCCCTCGTATCCGTATGCGGCACGCACGCGGAACACCTGTTCGTTCTCGTCGAGGACACAGATGATCAGTGCTCGAATCGAAAAGAGCTCCGCAATGGTGGTAGCTATCTTCTGCAGAACGGAGTCCAGGCTTTCGACCGACATTATATCGCTAAGGACGCTGAGCATCTCGCCTGAGAATCTGACGGGGGTTGGCGGTTTGCCTGCCCCTCGCTTCTGCTTTGGCGCTATCTGCTCTTTCTGCACCGTGCATCCCCTGGACATCTGTTCGATGCTACATTTGAGAAACACTCCGGCCTATTAGAACTTATGGCGAAAAGACCGGATGTTCGCTTTTCGCCGTATCCAAGTCAAGATGGGCGAGAGCTACACCTGTTCGAGGAGCGATTTGCACGAAACAAACCTATATACGATGATGCGGATTCGAAACGGGGGTTTAGAAATGCCCGAAGAAACACAGGTTGGCACGGTCATGCAGTTCTTCGCAAAACCGTCTGTGGCTGCAATCGAGATCACGTTAGGAGGAATCGCCATAGGCGACACGGTCCACTTCAAAGGGGCCACGACGGACTTCGAACAGAAGGTCGAATCCATGGAGATCGACAGGAACCCGGTTCCGAATGCCACAGCAGGACAGGCAGTTGGCATCAAGGTGAAGGAGCGGGTGCGTCCGCACGACCGAGTCCTCAAACTCAAGCCATAGCGGATAATCCATCCGAAGGTCTCGATCCGATGAAACCCTCGATAATTGTGCACGGCGGAGCCTGGGACATACCGGACGTTCTGGTTGAGCCGCACGAGAGAGGCTGTGAGCTGGCCGCCACAGCAGGCCACGACCTGCTGCTTGCTGGAGGAAGCGCTGTCGACGCAGTCGTTGAGGCAGTTGCGATTATGGAGGATGACTCCACCTTCGATGCGGGCGTCGGATCCGTGCTCAACCAGTCCGGCCAGGTGGAGCTCGACGCAATCGTTATGGACGGCAAATCACTCAGATCGGGAGCGGTCGCGGCCATACAGTTCGTTCGCAACCCGGTGCGCATTGCCAGAAACATCATGGAGCGCACCAACCATTCGATGCTCGTGGGCGATGGCGCATTGGATTTCGCCGTCAAGGAAGGCTTCGAGAGATGCACTATCGAAGATCTCCTTGTTGGCCGGGAACTCGAGGATTACAGAGAATTCATGCGCACTGGCGTGATGGGAACTAAGAGACACTTCAGCGGGGTGGGGGACACGGTCGGCGCCTGCGCAATCGACAGAGAGGGACATGTCGCATGCGCCACATCGACCGGAGGCATCCCCCGGAAGCCTGCAGGCAGGGTTGGTGATTCGCCCCTGGTCGGATGCGGAGCGTACGCTGACGACGGAGTGGGGGCAGTTTCAGCGACGGGGTGGGGCGAGCAGATAATGGCCGTCGTCATGTCTAAAACGACGATAGACATCAAGCGAACCGTTTCGGACCCAATAACGGCGTGTAAGAATGCTATTGCAGTGCTGAAGGAAAGGGTTGACGGATTCGGAGGCGTGATAATGGTGGACATCCACGGAAAAGTGGGCTACTGCCACAGCACGCCGCGAATGGCCTTCGCATTTGTCGAGGGAGTCTCCAGCGAGAGGCGTGTGTCAACATCGATGTGAGTCCTGAACTCCTCACTTCTGGGCCCTCAAGCCAGCATCAGATTTTCTCTGCGGTCCGAAAAGCTCGAACTCGAGGTCCTTCTGCATTGCCCGGTGCTCCTCGGAAGATATTCTCAGCATCCTGCGGAGGCTCTTCAGAATATCAGCTTCTGGACCCTCAAGCTGACCATCTGCGAGTGCTATCTCAAGGACGTTTCTGTATATCCTCCGGAACTCCATATGATCCTCGGCCAAAGTACTGAGAATCTCGCACTCGAGCGAACGATGCTTTTCGTCGGTAATCCTCAGCGTCTCCCGCAGCTGATCTATGAGGAACCGCTCGGTGGCGGTGACCTTTCCATCCCTCCAGGCGGTTGCCAAAGCCTTCCGGTACGCCTCCGTCGCCTCGTCCCTGACTTTGAGGACGGCAATTCTGCGCTTCTCGATGCTCTCCAAGGACACCATTTCCAGGCAACCATTTACGACTGCCTCGGTCACGATATCGCAGAATGTGATGTGGGCGGATGTCGCCTCGTCGATCTTGTCGATACGCATTTCCAAGGTCTCGTTCTGGAATCTCACCGGAACCACGATGGCCCCGAGCGTTCGTCGCATCCCTTCGGACTTTGCGTGCCCGCGTGGGCTGAGGTAGTAGCCATTCATCCGCTGCTTCATACCAGTTATATGTGCCTTCCTCAGGATGACTAGGTTCTCCGAGATGAGGTCCTTCAGATACTGTGGCAGGTGTTTCCTCTTGATCCCTGTACGGTTCGCAATCGATTCCTGGGTCAGTTCCGAGGGAAGCTCGTATCTGTCTGCGACTTGAGTGAAATCGGATAGATAAAGAATGATTCTGTCCTTGCTCGTTACGGAGGAGATTTCTTCGATACCCACAAGCTAGCGCATGATTGTAGGAGTATATGCATATTTTGAGCCATAAGGGCCGTCTTTTTCCTCCTGAAAAGGATTAAGACAGGTGCAGATGATATTGGCGACCGCAATGATACAGCGCAAAGCGGTCGTATTCCTGTTTATCATAATAATGGCGGCTTTCGCAGCGATAGGCGTAATCTTCGCCTTGACGGGGTGATGCGGGAGACGGCTCCCGGCACGAACATCGCCCCAGCGATGTTTATCTATATTATATTACATATATTTTATTGTAAATATTTGTTATTTTATATTATCATATATATCTATTGGAATGCATACACATTGCTGGACTAGTATGCTGAGGCCCATCTGATGATGCTACGAAAGAGGGCGCACTCTTACCAACTGAGAAATTTTATATAAATGGATGTATGCATTCTAAGAGTATCAACAAAATCATGATATACACCTCCAGCATAGAGGGGAATCGATCGCAATGCTCGAAATGAAGCTAGCTCCGGAGAGTTCTTCCCCCATAGATCCGGGACTAGCTGGAGCCCGCGATTAGGCATCTGGCATTACCTGCACAAGAAGCGGAATATGTCAGAGCTTAGCTTTTGAGGAGGTGTAAAACAATGAGTCCGAACAGAATCTGGAGTACGGTCAAATATCTGCGGCTGGAGAAGACGCTCCTGGCAGTCCCGAGGAGACAGAGGGCGGCCTTGAGATCGTTCGCGAACGGCAGATGGATGGAGTGATTCCCCCACTCAACGGAGGGGATTTGCCAAATCCAGTTAGTCATTCAGCTACAATGTCGGGGCGATGGCCCTGGCACAAACCGTTTCAAACCCATTCTTTCTAAGACGACCGATTTTGGAGGCTATGCCATGGATGTGGGAGCTGTCAGGCAGTTCCCGTCGCAAGGGTCTTCGCGCTCGCTCTTGTGATGATAATATATATTAGTGCAACACGATACAGGATTGGTGGGAAAGTTGGTCAAGGCCTACTGTGTTAAGTGCAAGAAGTCTGTAGAGATGAAGGACCCGAAGAAGGTAAAGCTGAAGAATGGAAAGCCTGCCACGAAGGGCTCTTGCCCCAAGTGTGGCACAAAGGTTTTCCGAATCGGCGGATAGGCGAAACGCCTTTGAAAACCCCGTGTTTGAAACACCGCCCCCGATGAGAAACACTCGATGTAGGCGGGCGTTTCAAGCACCAGGGCTACCTGTCATCGCGCAGGTGGGCGCCTCTTTCTGCCAATGCATCCAGGGCGCGCAAGCTGCGCCTTATCGTCGGGTACGCCACCAGGCCGATCCTGCCCATCTCCTTCAGCAGTGGGATTTGGTCTCTCGCGAACGCGCTCACGACAATCGGTGTGGAATCTGAGCAGGATCTCTTAGCGGCGATCTCGACCAAACCAGAAGTGATGTTCGGAGGCTGGAGTTCCAACGACATCATGATCGAATCCACGCCTTGGTCCGATTGCAGGAGCTTCAATGCCTCATCGTACATTTCGTCTGTTACGCCAGCTGTCAGGTCGACAGGATTCTGAGGAGATACGAACGAGGGGACCACCTTCTTCAGAGAACTTGTCGTTTCCTTGGAGAGTTCTGCCATTTGCAGAGAGGGACTATCGCAGGAATCTACAATATCTGAGGCTATGACGCCGAACCCTCCAGCACTCGCTATCACGCAAACCCTGCCCCCTTGTGTGTGCCCGATGACCGAAAGCGCGCGCGAAATGTCTACAAGAGCCTCTTCGTCTGAGACCCGGACAACCGCGGCCTGCCGCAAAGCCCCGTCTACGATTTGGTCAGACGACGCCGCGATGGCTCCAGTATGGGACCTCGCGGCTCGGGATCCAGCGGGTGTTCTCCCGGACTTCAGTATGGCCATGGGCTTCACCCTTGTCACCTCGCGCGAAGCCTCGACAAATCGCCTGCCGTCGGAAAAAGATTCGAGATACAGTGCGATGGATTTCGTGTCGTGGTCATTGGCAAAATGTTGAACGAGCTCTATCTCGTCGATGTCGCACCTGTTGCCGACACATACACAGGCTGAGACTCCCATGCCAGACGCCTCCGCCTTCTCCAAGAACGATACGGCCACCGCCCCACTCTGGGAAATCATCGCTACCGAACCCGGGTCCGGTCTGCCGCTCCTTTCAGGTGGAATGAAAAGAGTATCCAACGACGCAGATGGAACAAACAACCCCATCGTGTTGGGGCCCAAGATGCGCGTTGGCGTCCCTTTCACGGCCTCAACAAGCTCCTCCTCGCGCTTGCGACCAGCCTCTCCGCTCTCACCAAAGCCCGAGGCGCTCACAATGACTGCGCCTACACCTTTGGAGACACAGCCCCTGACAGCCTCGACGCAGGCACCAGCGGGTAGCGTCACTACTGCCAGATCGACAGGACCAGGAATTTCCTCCACCGACCCGTAGCATCTGAGCCCCGCTATCTCCGCCTCATTGGGGTTCACGGGATACACCTTGCGATTGCCCGCCATGAGATTCATAGTCACCGCATTGCCGATCTTCCCCGGACTGGCAGAGGCTCCGATCACAGCGATTGCAGAAGGTCTGAAGAGGGAGTCCAGGCCGTCACTCATACGACGAGTCATTGCGTTAGACAAGTATTATTCTATTCTCCCTCAAGCATTGCCAGCTCAGAAACAGACCTTATCATTTTCCGAGATGCAACCGGGAATGTTCAAATATCGTTAGGGTCATTCACACCGTTACACGGATGGGGGTTGGGAGAACTATGGAACTAAGGGACATTGTGAGTGGTTCCCGCCCTGTCAGGATTCCGCCTGACGCCACGGTCGCGGACGCGCTAGTCGCAATGGCGGAGAACAGGACGGACTTCGTAATCGTTGACAGGACAGGGATTGATGATGCATATGGGATAATCTTCCGCTGGGACATTGTGGTCGGGCCAATAGCGGACGGAGCGACTCTGTCAAAGCTGCCTGCACTTTCGTGCGCGCGAAAGCCCGTCGTGGTGATGCACAACTTGGATCTCGATATCCGATGGGTTGCCAAGAAGATGGCGAACGAGAACGTATCCAAGATAATGGTGTTCGAAGGGGAGAATTTCCTCGGTTCGGTATCAGACATCGACATCCTCAAAGCTGTCGCCGCTGCGGGGTCAGGCAATGACAAGCAGGAGGGGAGCTGATGGAGATCAACAGACTGTCGCTCAGGGACGTCGTCAAGACCTTCGAGCTCCCCACAATCTCCCCCGAGGCCCCCGTCCTCGAGGCGATCAACAAGATGCTCGAAGCGAAGTGCTACACGATTCTGGTGCCGAGAGCCGGCCCCCATGATGCTTATGGCATACTTACGAAGAGGGACATCATCTCAAAGGTGATCGCCGAGGGAAAGGACCCCGCGAAGGCCAAGGTGAAGGAGTTCATGTCGAAACCCCTCGTGCTGTTGACCAACCTGTCGCTCGACCTGCGCTGGGTCGCAAATGCCATGGCCAACTCGAGAGTCTCAACCATCGCCGTGTTCGAGAAGGGCGATTTCTACGGATACGTTACGGAATCTTGCGTCATTGACGGGATATATCATGCGATGAGACGCGCCAAGATTGAGGAAGGCGTCGAGTTCGTGTCCTGCTGACGTGGCTCCGACTGAATGGGAATCGACCAGATAGGAGATGTGTGGAGATATGGAAGAAGGCAGCCAAGCCACTGATGGCAAGAAACGGGTAGCCGCCTATCTCTGCGGATGCCGGGGGGCTATATCGAGGCACATCGACTTGGAGTCGATCGCGAAGGAACTCTCCATCAGTCCGGAAATCGTGACCGTCGCAATGCACGACGCGCTCTGTTCCAGGGACGGTCAGAAGTTCCTGAAGGAGGAGCGGGCGTCCAAGAATTTCGACAGAGTTGCAGTCGCTGCTTGCTCACCCAACATACAAGGCCTGATAATCAGCCGCGCATTGGAAGAGGAAGGCATGAACAGATACCTGTTCGAGCAGGTCAACATCCGGGAACAGTGCGCATGGTCGCACGCGGATCGAGACGAGGCGACTAAGAAGGCGAGCAAGCTGATTCGTGGCGCGATTGCGCGGACCATGGAGCTGGAGGCCCTCGAAGATATCGAGGTGCCAATCCTACCCTCAGCTCTGGTAATAGGGGGAGGAGTCACCGGAATGCAGGCCGCCTTGGACATCGCTAGCGAGGGGTTCAAGGTGCACATAGTGGAGAGGTCAGACGAATTGGGGGGACGCGCATACAAGCTGAGCATGACATTCCCGACACACAATTGTGGCATCTGCTGCATGCAGTACTGCAAGGAATGTGTCTTCACCCCGAAGATCGAGGATGTCCATCAGAATGAGAACATCGAGGTTTTGTTGAACTCTGAGGTCGAGGAGATCACCGGCGGTTTCGGCGACAGACACATCAAGATCAAGACGCCCGATGGCACGGTGGAGTTCGATGTTGGGACGATTATTGTCGCCACGGGCACCAAGACCTTCGATCCTAGCAGAATCCTCGAACTCAGGTACGAGAACAAGGATGTCATCACCACTGTTGAGCTGGAGCAACTAATCGTCGAGCAGCGAGACAAGGGCGGCGGCCTGAAACGCCCGTCGGATGGGAAGGTCCCCGAGACCATCAACTTCATTCAGTGTGTCGGCTCGCGAGACAAGGTCAAAGGCAACCTACATTGTTCGCTCGTGTGCTGCACGTACGCCATCGGCCAGGCAAGAGAGATCAAGAAAGTCCTTCCTGATGCGGAGATCTACATCCACTACATAGACTTGAGGGGACCGTACCGTGGCTTCGAAGAGTTCTATGATCAGGCCAAGGGAGAGGGCATCAACTTCGTGCGCGGGCGGGTGTCCGAAGTCGTCGAGGATCACGGAAAGCTGTTCATCAGAGCACTGGACACCGATTCAGGAGATCTTCTGAACATCCCCACGGACCTCGTTGTCCTCGCGGTCGGACAGGAGCCGGCCGATGGGAGCGATGTGATATCGAAGATGCTCCACATACAGACGGACATCGACAAGTTCATGAAGGACATCAACCCGATGTTCCCGTCGGAGTTCAGGAGGGGGGTGTACGTTGCGGGTACAGCGCAAGGACCGAAGGGTATCAGATACTCAATAGAAGACGCAAAGGCCGCTGCTGCCAGCGCAATAGACCTCATGCAGAAGGGAAAGATAAAGTTCCCGAGGATCGTGGCATTCGTCGACGAGGAGCGATGTCGCGGATGCGGCAGATGCAGGGACGCATGCGAGTACGAGGCCATCACCCTTGAAGAGGACAAGGAGAAAGGCGTCACTGTGTCGAAAGTGGACGAGATCATCTGCGAGGGATGCGGTGCATGCGCCGCGGCCTGCTGCAACAAGGCGATAATGATCAACACATTCAAGCGAGAGCAGGTAGAGGCACAGATCAGGGCGTTGCTGCAGGAGGCTGAAGCTGATGGCTGAAGGCAAGGGCGGCTCATTCGAGCCGGAGATAATTGCGTTCACCTGCACTTGGTGTGGCTACCCGTCGGCTAACCTTGCGGGAATCAACAAGATAGAGTATCCTCCGAACGTGAAGATCATCCGGGTGATGTGCAGCGGAAGCGTGGAGTCTTGTGTGATAATGGACGCCTTCGAGAACGGCGCCCACGGGGTCATAATCATAGGTTGTCTCATGGACAACTGCCACTACGTGTCCGGCAATAAGAAGGCCGAGGAGAGGGTCGAGGCGCTGAAAGAGTTGTTCGACGTCATGGGGTTGGACTCTAAAAGGCTCAGGACCGAATGGATCAATGCATCGGAGAGGACGAAGTTCGCGAAGGCAGTGAACGAGTTCGTCGATGAGGTCAGGGCGCTCGGGCCGCTGCCGCAAATGAAAAAGGCAAGAGAGGCCGAGCCTAGAACGGCGGAGCAGACCAAGGAGAAGGTCAAACAGATCATTGAGGATACGAGCGCGTTCGACTGCGTGGAGTGCGGGAAATGCACCACGGTGTGTCCGATTGCCACTTTCGACCCGAACTTCGCTCCCAGAACGATAGTCCTGAGGGCTATGGAGGGCATTGTGGAGAACATCGCGACCGACCGAGACATATGGACGTGCTTCGCGTGCGAGCAATGTAACGCGATGTGCCCCTACAAGGTGGACTACTCAGGATTCATTCGTGGGATGAGGGAGGAGGCCGTCAAGTACGGCGCGGCACCTTTGTGCTCCCAAGGGGGACTGATCCACTCCGTACAACGCATCATGGCGAACGCAGACCTCAATCAGAATCGCCTGGCGTGGGTAAAGGACGACCTCAAGGTCGCAGACAAAGGAGATGTGTTCTACTTCGTCGGATGTCTCCCGCATTACGACGCGATATTCAAGGACCGTAGGCTAAGATTGAAAGACATATGTGAGAGCGCCGTTCGCATAATGAACAAAGCAGGGATAACTCCTGTCGTGAGCAACGATGAGAAATGCTGCGGACACGATCTCAACTGGACAGGCAACGAGAGCGACTTCGAGAAACTCATGGAGTACAATGTGGACCTGATCAAGAAATCGGGCGCGAAGAAGGTCGTCTTCACTTGCCCTGAGTGCTACAGGACATTCAACTCTGACTATCAGGATCTCCTGGGAGACTTCGAGTTCGAGCTGGTGCACATATCAGACTTCGTCAAGCAGCTGATGGACTCCGGTGACATAGGCGCAGACGACTTCTCGAAGACACCATATAAATTCGCGTACCACGACAGCTGCCGACTCGGCAGACATTCCGGCATCTACGATAGCCCGAGACAACTCGCAGAGGGGTTCTCAGGCGACAACTACATCGAGATGGAGAGGACGAAGGATAAAGCGGTCTGCTGCGGTGTGAGCGCATGGGCGAACTGCAACGCGCAAGTCAAGAAAATGCAGATAGACCGCCTCCAAGAGGCGAAGAAGCTCGGAGCTGACAAGCTGCTCATGTTCTGCCCCAAGTGTCAGGTCCACTTCGACTGCGCATTGCGGGATGAGATACCAGTTGACCGATCGGAAGTGGACATCGAGATAGAGGACTTCACGGTGGCGATGGCGAGGCTGCTGTCGCTTATGGAGGAGCCGAAGAAGGAGCCAACCGGCACGGATGAATAGGCCGAGGCAACGATTCGCCAATCACACTTTTGGGCGACACAAATGTCGCCAGCCACTATGAACTTCCTCTGCGTGTCGACCGGTCGAACACCACTTCGCCTGCGAGAACCGTCTTGACAACGCTGATGGAGTCCAGTGCCGTTTCGTTCTTGAACGGGTCATCGGACAGAATCACGAAGTCCGCGGCTTTGCCCACGGAAATCGTTCCCTTCAAGTGTTCCTCGAACGACGCGAACGCTGCCTCTCGAGTGTAGCTGTGGAACGCCTCGTCTGCTGTCAGGCGCTGGCACGGATAGGTCGCGTTAACGGCAGACCGTATCCCGTACAGAGGTGAGAACGGCATGCAATCGGATCCGAAGACCAAACGGACCTTCGCTCTGAGGATGTCCTTGAACGGGTTGTTCCTGCAGGCCCTCTCCGGCCCGAGCCGTTCTGTATACATCCCGTCGATGCCGCTCCACTCACCCACGAAGTTTGGCTGCATCGATGCAATCACCTTGTGCTTCCTCATCCTGTCAATATGACTCTGCCTTGGCAGTTCCAGATGCTCAATTCTGTGCCGGTGGTCTTTACGTTTATTTCGCTCGAGGGCGGACTCTATCGAAGATAAGGCCACTTCGATGCCTTCGTCGCCTATCGCATGTATTACGAGCTGTATTCCCGCGTCGTTGGCGGCCTGTGCCAGTTCCTCCATCTTACTTCTCTCGTGGATCAACATGCCCTTGTTGTCAGGGTCGTCAGCAAATGGTTCTGCGAGGGCTGCCGTCCTCGCACCCAACGCTCCATCACAGAAAATCTTGACTCCGCCCAGTCTGAGCCAGTCCGAACCAAAGCCGCTCGTGACACCAATGGATGTCAGCGAATCGAGTCCGGATGATGGAGTATTGAACCACACGCGGATCTTCAGCCTATTCTTCAACTCTGCCTCGCGATAGATGCTGAAATCTCCTTGCGCTCCATTGTCTTGGACGGAGGTGACGCCGAGCGAGTGCGCTTTTCGGATGGCTATGCGGAGGCCTTTCATCTTCTTCTGCCTGTTCGGCGCGGTAGCAGCTCTGAGGACTGCTACGCCTGCTTCGGTCACCACGCCTGTAAGCTCGCCCGTCGATGTGACTGCCGCTCCTGGAGTCTTCGCAGTAATGCAGGCAGCATCTATTCCCTTCGAGTTGACGGACGAGAGATGGCCACATATTCTGTGCGCAACTACCGGATGTTTCGGACAAATCTCATCCAGGTCTCTTCGCGTGATGAACCTGCCATCCGTCCAATTGCTGTCTCTGTAGTTGGCGCCAATGACCCACTCTCCTTCAGGAGTCCGGTTAGCGGCGGTCTCCAGAAGGGTGAGAGCCTCTGCCATCGACTTCGTGCTGAACAAATCGACGCTCAACGCGTCAACACCCATCTGGAGGAAATGTGTATGGCTGTCGATGAAACCGGGGACAACTGTCTTCCCGCCCAGGTCAAGTTTATCCGCGCCTCTTGGAGCGGATTTCCGAATGTCTGCGTCGGACCCCACGGCAATGATCCTGCCCTCAGCAGCGGCTATGGCACGTACGACCTTCTTCTCGTGCTCGAATGTCATGATCCTGCCGTTGTAAAACACCGTGTCGGCACACCTTGCATCCATCAATATCACTCGATGGATGTGATGTGCATTCGTGCATATTATTATTGAGAGGATCCCAGGGTGATGCTGCGTATCGACAGGCCGTCAGCGGTCGAGGATGCTGTCGACGATGCTCAAGAAGGCCTGGTCTACGTTGTATCCCGTCCTCGCTGACGTGTACATCGCTTTGCCATCGCTCTTCTTCGCGAACATCTGCAGGTCGTCCAACGATACCCTCGTCTCGTCCTTGAGGTCGCACTTGTTTCCTAGAAATACGATCGGTATCTGTCCCGTTGTTGCGGTCATGGCCTTGGTCCAATATCGAAGTTCGTTAAGGCTCTCCTTGCTTGTGACATCGCAAATAGCTATTGCGCCCTGAGCGCCGTAGAAGTAAGCTTCACGCAGCACCTCTCTGAAGCTAGGCTGGCCCATTATATCCCAAATGAGAAGCGTGACGTCCTCCATCGCTCCAGACTTCGGGTTCTTAATCTGCACGTCCTTCTTCGTCACCTTCGTGCCGATGGTGGCGATATACTTGTCATCGAAGACGTCTAACACGTATCTTCTGATGAGACTTGTCTTTCCAACACCGACGTCGCCAACGAGACATATCTTCAGTTTTCTGGAATCGTCCATGTCAGCCAAGTTACCCCACTTCCGTAGTTACTACCCCTGTGTATGCGCTGTGAATCTAAAAAAGGTTTTCACATCTTTTGACTTTTTGGGCGGCAAAACGAACGAGAGAACATTTCGCAGTTTAGCAGCCGAGAGAATATCAATTCGCAGAAACGAATGAAAAGACACTTATTATACAAATGCACTTACATAATCAAGGATGCATCAAAAACAGCCTCTCATCGATTGCGTAACTGCCATCGGATGGGTGATGCATCACGGTAACCTTGCGCCAACATAGCTTAGCGGACTCGTAAAGTAACGCAACAGGAGGAAAAACCAAATGTCTTGCGGAAAGTGTGGCAAGAAGACGAAGAAGAAGGCAACGAAGAAGAAGGCAGCTGCGAAGAAGAAGCCAGCTGCGAAGAAGAAGCCTGCCAAGAAGAAAGCCACCAAGAAAAGAAGAAGAAGTAAGCTGTCCTATCGCGACCCCGGTCGACTGAGACGGACGGTGGCAATGAGGTACTCCCAAGGAATAAAAGTCAGTCAAAGCCAGAAATGACGCGATGTCGATTGAACAAACCCACGGGCAAGGCGTGAGGGTCTTTCAATTCGGCGTGCAGACCTTTGCTCTTCGGGAGCCTCCGCAAACTCTTTTCTTCTCTCTTTCTCCCACCATGTAAGTGCGAAAGCTCAGGATTGGACTTGTCGTCTTCATACACTGAAGTATGGAACTCCAATCTCGCATTCGACTCCCCCCTTAAGCCACGCCCGAATGAAGGGATAAATACCCCTCTCATCATTATGGTCTTTACGTTAGGGCGTCGATCCGCGTCAGTGACAAGGTCGGCGCACCATTAGACGCAGCGACGAAAGGGGGGACAGAATTGAAAGGACTCTATAAGCTAGGTGCGGTGGCAACGACCGTAATGCTATCATTGATGGTCGTTACTACTTCGATATCGGCAGATGACAGAGGGGCGGACTGGACCTTCATGATTTACCTCGACGCAGACAACAACCTGGAGCCTTACGGGATTACCAATCTCGAATGGCTCGAGGGAGTGGGCTCAAAGAGCGGCGAGGTCAACTTCGTAGTCCTGATGGACACCTTAACCGGACCTGCAGACCTACTCTACGTCGAGAATCCTAAATCCGTATCCATCGGCAGCGAATACGGCTTCCCGAAGGAAGTGAACATGGCAGATCCAGCGGTGCTCGAGGAATTCGTGGTGAATGCGATTAACGACTACCCCGCTGACAAGTACGCGTTGATTCTCTGGGACCACGGTGGCGGATGGCGCGGACTGTGTTGGGACGATACGGCGGATCTTCTTCCGACCGGAGAAGAGGACTGTATCACGATGAAGGAGCTCCGCACAGCGTTGGTCGATGCCAAGGACCAGACGAACGAGGTCATTGACGTGGTCGGCTTCGACCTCTGCTTGATGGCCATGCCCGAGGTGGCCTACCAGGTTAGGGATCTTGCAGACTATGTCGTCTTCAGCGAGGAGACTGTACCAGGTTACGGCTTCCCATACGACTCGATTGCTGGAGACCTCGTGGCGAACCCATCAATGGATGGCGAGCAGCTCTCTTCGATGATTGTTGAGGACTATGCGGAGTACTATTCGTCAATGGCAGGGTACTGCGATTGGACGATTAGCGCCTTCAACATGACACACATGGATGACTTGAAAGATGCGGTCGACGTCTTGGGCGCGGAACTTCTCGACGGATTGCTGGTCTACATGAATTACATACAGAGGGACCTGATTAATGCGCAGAGGTACTACTACCCGTACAATGTGGATCTGAAGGGATTCGCAATGAACCTCTGCAAGGATTCTGCCATCGCGGACAATGACCTGAAGAAGGCAGCCGAAACGGTCCAAGAAGTCGTTGAGGCGGGCGTCTCGGCATGCATAAACGGGTTGCACAATGACGCGTCTTACGGTCTGGCGATATACGTGCCTTCCACGAACGATGGCATGCACAGCATCAAGGATGCCTACGCTGAGGTGCCATTCGCCACGGAGACGAGCTGGTACGACTTCGTCTCCGCCTTCTCAAACTGGGAAGGGCGCACATGGGGAACCGGTTAGACCTCCAACCTTGCATCGTCCCTGAACACGGCAAACCCTTTACCAGAAACTCCTTTGCGTTTTTCACCATCGCCATGATCCGTGGCTGCAACGGCCGCCGCAATGTAGCCATGGAAACCATGTTATCCCTGAGATTCATTGGCGGCTCGAATGAGCGATACAGCGAAGGGCCGTCGGCTGCTATTCGTGATAAGCTATCATCACGCGTGCAATGATGGTGCCCTCATCGCGCTCGTGGCACTCCTCCCGATTCTGGCCGATGAGATGGACCTGACCTATACCGAGATTGGGATACTCGGACTCGGACTCATGATCACGGTTGTGGTGCAGCTGGTCGTGGGGAGGATAGCTGACCGCGCATTCTCCAGGTACCTGCTCGAGGCTGGCGCCCTACTCATGGCACTCTCGTTCGTGATGGTCCTCTTCGTCTCGGATTTCGTCGGGCTGTTCATGGCTGTGATCTCGATGAGAGTAGGCGCGAGCTTCTACCATCCTGTTGGAATCACTTGGATCACAAAGGAATACGCAGGACCTTACCTTGACACCGCGCTCGGAGTGCAGAGCGGCATAGGCAACTTCGGAGTGATCGCATCGCTCGCAACATCGGGCTTCCTCGGTGAGGCTTTCGGCTGGAAGATGCCGTGCGTCCTATGGGCCGCATTGAACATGGCTGCGGTTGTGCTCGGTGTACTCCTCACGGAGAAGGGCACCCCGAAATCGGTTGAAGGCTCTCAAAGAAAGCCGGTTGACGTTAGAGAGACATTGTCCAAAGTGAGTCTATACGCTGTGCCACTCGCAGCGGGTGGGGCGTTGTATGGTGTGACGACATACTATGGTCCAATCAATCTGACCGCGGCTCACGGCTGGAGTGCAGGCATGGCAGACCTCATCTTTGCAGTCTGGCTCGCTGTGGGCACGATATCGTCGTATTACTTCGGCAGCATCAGTGCGCGGTTCGGCAGGGGGAAGGTGGTGACGATTGGTTACATTGGATCCGTTCTCGGGCTCATAGTACTCTTCCTCACTTCGGAATGGTACCTGATTGTGCCCGCCCTGATCGCCTTCGGAGGGGTGATGTTCCTCACCTACCCTGCGCTCTTCGCCATGGTTAGTGATGTCACTTCCAGCGAGGAGAGAGGGACCGCCTTCGGCATGGTTTTCGCTTTTCAGCTCGGAGGAGGATCGGCCGTGGTCTATCTATGCGGGCTCATCGCTGACCGCTACGATGACCCATCGTACGCCTTCCCCGTCACGGCGGCGTTTGCCCTTGCGTCATTGGTGCTATTCGCATTTTCGAAGAACGGTCGCGAAGACGGCGGCAAGCGAGCGTGCGATCATTCACGCCTTGAGGAATCCTCTCGTCCGTAACGCATAGTCGGGGATGGCTTGACTTCCTTCGCATATGGGAGTCCTTCGCCGCCTCGCTTGAACTCGGAGGCGGGGGAGCCAAACCCGTACATCTCCTGTTTCTTCTTCGCTCGGTACACAATAATCGCGATTACGACCGCGATGATCCCTGTGAGATAGACCATATCGAATATGTTGGCCCCTCCGATGCTCAAGATGCCGACACCTTCCTCGGGAGGGGCAAAAGCCAGCACTTCGTTCAACCGGAACACATCCGCACCAACGAGGGTTCCCACAACGCCAGACACATAAGCGAGCGGGGCCGCCTTGCTCATGCGCATCCAGAATGTGGACATAGAGTAGAGGCCAGCTGCCAGCGCAGGGGCGAACGCCCATGGTATCTCCGCCACAATGCCCGTTCCTTCCTCCGCCCTCGTGACGAAATACGTCACATATGAGACGATGACTATCCCTATGGCGGATTCCGCAAGGCCGACGCGTCCGGACCGAATGACACGGCCGCAGATCACCAGCGGTATCAATGCGCCGCCGATGCTGATGCCGACCCACCACCCGTTGTATGGAAACAGAGGGATAGTTATCCATCCCAGGAACAAAGTCACCAGGATGATCGTGCTCGCCTCGGAACCTGTGAAACCTATTGTTTCCAGGACCCTGCCAATCGTACTGATGTAAAGTAGATAGACTACCAGTACTACAACACCGGCTATTACGATAATGATGAGATTGAGCAACTCCTCCGTCATTCATCATGTGTATCAAACTGCTAAGCATAAATAGTATTCATTCGCGGAAGGGGCGCGCGCTGGCACCGTATCAACGAACCGCAGTCTATTCAATAGCGCGGGGTGTGGGCAAATGCCCGAGCTTGACGCAAAGAGACACTATTCGCACCCTGTGAAGGCTGCGTGTGCATTATTAAACGGAAAGGCCATTCCACTTCGAAGAACAGGGGTGTGCCGCGTGACCAAGCAATTGATAACAGGGCTCGAGTCGGGGCAAGTGGCGGGATATGTGTTGCTCTGTGGAGAGCCAGAGAGGGTGCCGAGGATATCCTCCATGCTCGAAGACCACAAAGAAGTGGTTAGAGTCAGGGAATACACCATACACCTTGGAAGTATCGATGGCACGCCAGTAACGGTCGCATCGACCGGAATTGGCGGCCCGTCGACCGCGATACTCATCGAGGAGCTAGCTAACCTCGGAGCGCACACCTTCATCAGGATAGGGACGAGCGGCGGCATGGCTGACGGTCTTGAAAAGGGTGACTTTGTGGTTGCGACTGGAGCGATAAAGGCTGACGGAACCAGCCGCAGCTACACGTGGCAGGAGTATCCCGCTCTTGCGGATTACGAGGTCGTCACGGCGCTGGTTGACAGCGCCTCAAGGGCGGGTAAGAGATACGACATAGGCATAGGCCTTTCCGTGGACGGGTTCTACAGTGAGAACAAGGTCCTCGTCAAAGGCGAGGTTGCCTCCATGTCGCACTCTGGCTACACGCCATCGTTCATGTCTGACCGACTTGAAGATGCTAAGATGATGAACGTCAAGAACATCGAGATGGAGAACGGAACGATCTTCACTCTATGCTCGTTGTTCGGACTTCGAGGTGGCGCGATCTGCACCGTATCCGATGTCGTGCCATGGCAGCCAACCGACTCCGCTCTCGATTCCGACCAAAACATGGTGGATTGCATAAAGATCGGAGTCGATGCCATGCGCACTCTGATCTCGTGGGACAGACTAGCCGGCAAGGGCAAGCACTGGTGCCCATCGATGCTCTGACCTCTCTCGATATAGAGGACTTGCCTCCGAACGAATCAACTCCGCAATAGGATATCACTCTTCGTCGCGAAAGGCGTCCTTCTCACGTGAAGGGAATGGCTCTAATCCGAATTCAAGCGCGACAGCGGCTCAGGCCAGGGAACGGAATGAATGCTAGCGGAATCCTCGCGGTCTCGGAAATACTGCTGATAGAACTCTTCCGCGACGTTGGGTATGACGGGTGCCACGAGCTTGAGCAGACCCAGCCCTACTGACCATATCGTAAACCAAGCGGCTTCGTCGTCACCGCTGATGCGTTTTCCCTGAGTTGCCAGGTAGCGCGCTGAAACGTCGTCCCTCACGAAATCTGAGACCATTTTGAGGGCTTCAGGCGCTTCACCACCCTGAATGGATTCTCGCACTCTGCCACTCGTCGTGACAAAGGACTCGAGGAGTTTCTTGTCGGACTCCTGCAGTATGGACAGCTCGGCGACAGGTTTGACCTTCACTCGCTTGGCCACGAACTCCTCCAGGCTCCAGAGCTGTTTCCACAAGCGTGTCTCCTGGCGCCGGAGGTCGAGTAGCGCCCGCGCTTCCCGATAGTCTCGCTCGGGGATGGCGGATGCCAGGTTGCGTATCGAATCCTGGATCGAGTCGACCTGAACGCCGCTCCTGCTAAGGATGGGCGTTAGCCTCAGCACGTCCTTCATGTACGTGCGCAGATGACTGTGCCATTCGAGGCGATCTTCGAGTAGATCCCGAGCCATCCTGAGATTGGTCATGCCCTGGTCAAAACGGCCTTCCTTGTAAGTGTTGATGGAATCAACCACGAGCTCCTCGATATCCTGGGAGAACACCTCGCCCTTCCACGCCTGCTCGATCAGGTTCTTAGTCTGCCTGTAGACGGATAGAAAGTTGACGCTGCTGTAATTCTTCTCCTCAAGTATAGAGGCCGCAGTATTGGCAATCTTCAGGTTCTTGCTGAACATGCACTCAATCAGCGCTTGTTCACCGGCTTCAGAGCTGGTGAGTCTCGTAAGGCTTGATCTGATCTGAGATCTTACGCGAGGATTGTCATGATTATAGTACTTCACGAGTATCGGCATGACGGAAATGAGCTTCGTGCTCGCATGCTCCTCAATTCTGTCGACCATCTTTCGCCGACGACCAGGCATCACGGAGGAAAGGTCGGCCACCAGGTGTCTGTCAATCCTGAGACCCTCGAGATCCTTTGACAGCTCGATGTCGGCATCGCACACATAGACCTCTTTAGTCACAACCCACACCTGACGTGTTGGCATGATGATGCGAATACATAAGCCTTTTCGGCTACCCAAGCGCCATCCAGCAGAGCCCGCGGATGCGGCTCCCTCATGCTTGGCCGGTCGGGCCGCCGCTCGACCTGACAGCACCAACGTTCGGGAAGACCAATGGACGGTCGTTGCAGAAGACTATCGGGGCGAAGCCATCCAAGCCCAATCCTGCAAGAGGAGGGGAGACGGCGGCCGAGGGCGTGGTTCTCATGATGTCCAACCCGGGAGAAACGATGCTTAAAGCCGGCAACACCAGCATGCTGCCCTCTGAGTGATGCAAGAAGCATGGCCTCCTCACCCGCGCGCCAACCTCGTCCTCTAGGCTCATCGATGGATGGATATGACCCATGATCGTCGGGCCGTCAATAGACCCGGCATGGCCGTGGATGATGCGAAACCTACCCAGCTTGAGTTCGCTCCCGAGGCGCATGCCGAACTCAGACAGAATCGCACCCAGATAGTTGTCGTGATTGCCCCGGATGACGACCACCTCGACGCCTGCGGATATCAAACGGATGAAATCGGCGACGTCGTTCCATTCCTGGGTCAGGTTCCTCGAGAAGTTGTGTTTGAGATCTCCAGCGACAATAAGCTTGTCTGGCTTGAGAGTGTCCAAGAGACCCATGACTACCTTCCTGAGCTTTCTCGTCTGCATGCGCGGAAGGCTCATACCCTGATACTCGAGGGCGGCCTCACATCCGAGATGGAGGTCGGCAACGACCAACGCATTGTGGTCGAGAAGACGCGCAGCACCGGCGGGATGTAGCTCGACATCATTCTCGACCAGATATCCTATCCCGGCCATGGTTCCGAAACACGCACGCGCAATAACTATCTTTCCGAGTACTTTCCAGCACCTCCCATGTTCGTTAAAGAGGGGAGACCACATCAAGTATCGCGATGCTGTTCTCCTCATTCATATTCCTTGACGGAATAGGCGTTGCCAGGGAACAGAGGCTTTGGAGCGTCGGCATTAGCTCTTGGAACCTATTCCTCGAGAGTCAAAGGATACCCGGAATGTCAGATATCAGAAAAGGGAAGGCGGACGCTGTGCTGGGCGAAGCCAGGGCGCGTCTTAAAATGGGGGATGCCGAGCACTTCGCAGCTCTGCTGGATACGAAGGACCACTGGAGGTGCTACGACGAGTTCAAGAACAAGGCGATCTACCTGGACATCGAGACGACGGGCACTTCGAGCAGGGCGCCCATAACGGTCGTGGGCATGTATGACGGGAAGCGCATGCACAGCCTCGTAAGGGGCCAGAACCTGACCGATGAGAACCTGAGGGCGATTCTCGAGCAGGCCGGAATGATAGTCACGTTCAACGGCGCGAGCTTCGACCTCCCAGTCATCGAACACGCATTCCCCGGAGCCGTCCCGAAAGTGCCTCATCTGGACCTCAAGCATCTCCTCCGCAGGCTCGGGCGCGCGGGAGGACTGAAGATGATCGAACGCGAGATGGGAATCGAGAGAGATCTCAGGATACAGTACCTCACAGGCCAGGATGCGGTCTATCTCTGGCGCTTGTGGCAGAAGCGCGGCGCGTGGAACGCCCTTGAGACACTAAAGGAATACAACACAGAAGACTGCGTCAACCTGAAGACCATAGCGGGTACAGCCTGCGCGGAGATGACGGCACGATTGATGGGGCCCACACAGGTCGCCGCAATACATTGATATCCAGAGCGGGATATGGGTTGAAGGGATGGACGCGCTTCTTGGAGTATTGCTCGTTGCCGCTGGGTTCGCCCTATTCATATTTCTTGTAGACCGGTCAGCGAAGTATATCGTTCTCGTGGGAGCGGCGATCGTCTTCGCTGCAGCCTTGGTGATGCTTGGGGTGATGACTCTCTGATGCCCCATGTCCAGCCGCTACTCGACGCAATACCGGCCGAGATGCTGAGCGCTGCTTGCCGGGCGGCGAGGCAGATACGGAGCGCATCTGACGCGGTCATAGCGACACACATTGACGCCGACGGAATATCTGCGGCGGCCATCGCAGAGATGACATTGCGACGCCTCGAGATCGACCATCGGACCTTGTTCTTCAAGAAGCTGGACGACCGATCGCTATCTGCGCTAAGAAGCGATGACCCAGACCTCATTTGGTTTACGGATCTCGGAAGCGGGCTCGCATCCAAACTTCAGAATATGCCGGCAGTAATCACGGACCACCACCGACCTGACATCGGTGCTCCGCGAGAAAGGGCAAACGGACAGCAGCAGCTGTCGGATTTCACACGCCTTGCTCATGTCAATCCGCACCTGCACGGCATCTCAGGCGCGAGCGATCTTAGCGGCGCTGGGACGACTTTCATCGCGTCCATAGCTGTGTCAGACGAGAACGCAGATTTGTCGCCTCTCGCCATACTCGGGAGCGTCGGCGACCTTCAAGACCAGAAGACGAGAAGACTCGAAGGGCTGAATCGCGCGGTCCTTTCACTCTCGGTCAAGCTGGGTCTCGTCGAGGCTGCGGAGGACATCAGGTATTTCGGGAGGGAGACAAGACCTGTGGTCAAGATGCTTGAGTATTCCAGCGATCCCTACCTCCCACACATAACGGGCAGGGAACAGGAGGCCATCAGCTTCCTTCTGGGGTTGGGCATCGAACTGAAGGAGGGAGACTCCTGGCGAACATGGGCATCGCTGTCAGAAGACGAAAGGTGCACTGCAATCGATGCGTTGAGAGCCCATCTGATCGCCTGCGGCCGAAAGCCTGCTACCGTGGAGAGACTCACAGGAGAGGCCTACACCTTCGCGCACGAGGAGCGCGGCTCGCCTGTGCGTGATGTCAAGGAGTTTGCCACGCTCCTCAACGCCTGTGGAAGGCATGGCCGTGCAGAGGTCGGCCTGCGAATATGCAAGGGAGACAGAGGTGATGCGCTCTCTGAGGGCTATTCGCTCTTGCGGGACCATCGCTCCGCACTCAGTAGAGCGTTGGAAACCGCCAGGGCCAAGGGCATCAAGAGGATGAGGCACATCCAATATTTCGACTCTGAAGATGAGATTGAGGAGACTATCGTGGGCACAGTAGCAGGGATGCTGCTTGGAAGCAACGATGTCGACAGGACGGCACCAATGATCGCCTTCGCCGAATCGGTCGAACCCAGCGACATCCAGATGGTCAAGGTGTCGTCAAGAGGGACTCAGGAGTTGATCTCCAAGGGAATGGATCTCTCAGTGGCCATGCGCGACATCGCCGAGAGGGTAGGTGGAGTCGGAGGCGGGCACAACATAGCCGCCGGAGCCACGATACCTTCTGATAGGAGGCTCGAGTTCCTCGAGTTACTCGACGAGCTCATCGGCTCCCAGTTGAGTCGCTAGAGGACTGCGGCCAGGATCGCCTTCTGTGCGTGCAAGCGGTTCTCAGCCTGGTCGAATACTACGCTGTGTGGGCCGTCCATGATCTCCTCAGAGACCTCGTAGCCCCTGTGGGCGGGGAGACAATGCATGAATATCCATTCCTTGCTCGCTTTCTCGGCGAGCTTCGCGTTGACTTGGTAAGGTAGGAACAACTTCTCGCGCTCCTCCTTCTCAGACTCCTGTCCCATTGACACCCATGTGTCCGTGTATATGACATCCGCACCTTCCACTGCCTCGAACGGGTTCGACAGCGCTTCCACGACGCATCCCTTCTCTTGCGCTATCGCTTGGGCTTTCGCGAGTATTTCCGCGTTCGGAGCGTGCTGCTTGGGCGTAGCGGCGCGCATATTCATGCCTGTAATAGCGCAGCCGAGCAGCAGGGAGTTGCATACGTTGTTTCCATCGCCGACGTACGTCAGCTGCAGCCCCTTGAGGGTCTTCTTCTTCTCGAGGATGGTCAATAAGTCGGCCGCACACTGACAAGGGTGCTCCATGTCGTCGAGGCCGTTGATCACAGGAATGGTAGCATGCTTCGCTAATTCGCGCATGACTTCGTTGCTGAAGGCCCTGTACATGATCCCGTTCGCGTAGCCGCTCAGAACCTTGGCGACGTCAGCAACGGTCTCTCTCTTGCCCATCTGAACTTCGTCAGGACCGATGTACAGCGCTGTCCCTCCGAGCTGCGATACACCGATTTCAAAGGATACACGAGTTCTCAAGCTGGGTTTCTCGAAGACCATTGCGAGTACCTTGCGCTTCAATGGCTCAGGGCGCCTTCCCTTCTGAGGTTCGGTCTTAGTCTTCAAAGCCTTCTCAAGAATCTTCTCAAGATCGTCCTTCATGTCAAGGATGGATATGATGTCCCGCTTCAGCTAAATCACCGCATTCATGAATCGAACACTGAGTCTTAAGGCTTTTGAACGTCCTGGGACAGCCTCCGAAGGCAACAGGCAATGATTGAAGTATGCCTTCGCATCTCGACTCGCCACAAGCAATGCAGGTCATACACCCTGAGAGGCTCGTAACTGGAGCACCGCATTCGCTGCAATTGAACGATAAGGCCCCTCGAGCTCTCCCTTTGTACATCATGCACCACAGCAACATGTTTCTATGAGTGAAATGAGTTGGCTGAGGAGGTCACCGAAAGTGCCTGTGTCAGGATGGTGAGGTGCCACACACCATGTGCGCCTCAAGAGGTGCGGCAAGGTTTATTTAGGGATAGACAATGAAGGACTCGAAATGGCCGGGGTGGGGTAATGGTATCCTTGGGGACTGTGGATCCCCTGACCCGGGTTCGATTCCCGGTCCCGGCCCCATCACCTCTCGCGGATTCTTACCGATCACTCAGTGAATGCCGCTCCGCAATGCGGGCACTTATCATCTGTTTCGGCCACAGACTTGCCGCATGCTGGACACTCGTACACGAGCTCCTCCGCGGGACTCGATTGAGCGGCGGCTGGAGATTCGATTCCGCTATCCAACGATATGGCCGATGCCTCAGCAACCTCTTCGGCGAACACCTCGAACTCCGTGCCGCACGAAGAGCACTTTCGCTCTCTCATAGAGACATGCTCACCGCAGAAGGGGCACTCAAATCGCACGCCCGCGAACGAGACTCCACAGCGCGGGCATTTCTCCTCACCGCCTGAGACGGTCTTGCCGCATGCCACGCACGCTAGAATAAACACTGGCAGCGATTCCTGGGCCATAATACTAAGATAAAACTGCGGGTATTTAATTGGTTGCCGCCAAACGACGGCAACGACATGCATCGGAGCCGCGCGAGGATTACTTCTTCTTCTTGCGACTCGCTGGCAAGCCCTTCTTCCGACTGCCGCCCTTCTCGCCCTTAGACGTTGTCTTCTTGGAGGCCTTCGGCTTTCCCTTCGCCGGGGGTGTTTTCTTCGCCGGCTTCTTAGATGGCGTCTTCTTGGCAGGCCTTTGTTTCGTTCTCGGCACAGTCGAGGGTTTCTTCGCCCTTCTGGAGGGTTGCTCGACCAGTTTCTTCACAACAGCCGACTTGTCCATCACGCTCTCAGACGGGGGTGCCTTCCCGGGAATCTCCATCCGATCCTCGAACTCTGCCCTGCAATTGGGACACGACTTGGCATCGAACTGCATCTTCTCGCCACAGACAGGGCAGATCACGTTCACCTCCGCCAAGGGCAAATCGCAGCGCGGGCACTTCTCCTCATCTCCGCGAATCATGAGCCCGCAACCCGGACACGCGACCCTCCTGGTCGACGACTTCAGCTGCTCGAGCTCAGTGTTGATGATATTCTCCACGAACTCGTCCATGTCAAACCCAGCGAAGGTCTTCTCCACTCCAAGAGAGAATTCCGTGAGGTCAATGCCGCAGGTCGAGCACTTAGAGGCGTTGCGCCAAACCAGACCTGAACAGAACGGGCACTCGAATAGCGTGCCCGGGCCGAATTGCAGTCCACACCTGGGACACTCTGAATCACACGCCCTCACAATGCGACCGCACTTGAAACAACTGAGGAAGATGTCCTTCTGCCCTTCCACCATAATGTAGACAGGATGTTCTAACTGTTATATAAATTGTGGAATCTGGCATTCGTAAGCCCGGCTCATTCATCGTCGCTTTCGTCTGGCTCTCGGCTGACGCGGCCCGCTCTCACGCGGTACACCGCGAACATGATAAGGGTGAACACCACTGGGAGCACGACGTCTGAGAACTCGGGAATCTTCTCGAATATGACCTCGATGTCCGCGATTGTGTTCTGCGTCCAGAGCATGCACACAGTCGACTCGCTCGGCGCGGAGTATATCGACGTCAGGTTGCCCTTGGCGTATGCGTTCGAGGCAAGTGTGACTGAGGACCAGGATGTTCCGACCCGTTTCTGCACCTGTAGCACGTCTGTGGCCGCGTTCTGAATCCACATCGCGAACAGGTTCCCAGTCCCCTCATCCAGCGATATCGTGGGGAATCTGTTGCCATACGTCGCACCGCTGGCGAGCTCCTCCGCGATGGACCAGTCCGCGCCGTCGTAGTTGGTGTACATCACATGCCCCTGCCACGACCCATACACATCTCCGGTCCCGTAAACGACATGGAGAATGCCGTCGCCGTCGACGACCGCGGTCGCGGGCGCGTAGAGCGTGTTGTCCGTGCTATCACCTACGGAGTAAAGCACGGTCGTTCCTCCGGTCCAGCCAGATCCGTCGTAGGCCATCTTTCTCACTTCGCCCTCGTTCGAAATGATCGCCCAGGTGATCTCGGCCGATCCAGCTTTGGCGGGTACGATCACTCCGCGGACCTCTTCCGAAGACGAGTAAGGGCTGAGCAGGTTGGTCGCGCCGCTCCAGAGGCTGTTGTCGCCCGATATAGTGCTGCTGAAGGCTTTCATCTGGAACTGTGGGTTGGTAGCGTGCACGCGCGAGCTGGACAGGACCCAGAGGGTTCCCGTCGGGTTCATGCAAATGAAAGTGTTCTTGTTGGCGGTATCGAAGTTAGTGGAAACAGTCAGCGTCTCTTCAGTGTCCCAAGTGATCAGGGGAGTTGGTCCAGTCGTGATCGTACCATTGATCACGTACGCGATGCCCGAGGGGGTTGACGTGTCGCCGATGACGTAGACCCTGCTGTAGGTTGAGTTATACCAGAGTGACGCCTCGTTGACCCCGTCAGTGTCAAAGATCTTGCCGCCCTTCAACCCGTTGTCGGTCCAGGTCTCCCCGCCATCGCTGCTGTACCTGCACATTGTGTTCGACCCGTCCCAGTAGATGCTCCAGAAGTTGACGCCGTCGTAGAAGACCTTCCTCTGATACGACATCGATGTTGCGGTCGCGGGTATGGAAGTGGAATCCACAGGCCATGCCCTGATATCGGCCATCGATGACGCCATCGAAGCCTCATCCAGAGTAGCAGCGTCAGACCGCCCCTTCCAATCTGTGGCTTCGATTATGAAGTCTATGTCGATCTCGCCTCCGAGGGCGTCCGTCGGCAAGCCAAGCTCCATGCGCTGAAGGTCTTTCTCCAAATCGATGGATACGACGACCTCATGCCAAGCCCCGCTGCTGAATTCGTACAAAGCCCTGGACTCAACCTCTCCAAACTGGCCGAGAATCTCTATCATGTAATCCGCGCCGATGACCTTGGAACCGAGGGATGCGATGTAGCCAGTGCCCACCATGAAGTCGGAATCAACATAAATCCTTAGGAAGTCCTCACCGGTCTTTCTAGACGGCGCGACAGGGCTGCCGCCACCTCCCTCGCCGCTCGGCTTGCCTTTCAGGACTGGAACGTATGCGCCGCCGCAAATCTCGCCCTCAACGCTCACGTAAAAGAAGGACGACTGAGTATCATTCGCCGAGGCGACCTCATCGATGTCAATGTTTGGGTTGTCGACTTGGACGAGGTCGATGTCCGCGACCGGCAACCCGCTCCAATCGGCGAATGCGCCGTCTATCTCGACGCCATCGGGCGCCGCGCCAATGTACGCGTGCGCGCCTTCACCCACTACCTCCACATGAGAGAACGACCATTCGCTGCTGCCAACAACAACGGATAGCGAATAGAAATCGCCAAGGGATAGCGAGCTGAGGTCGGCGCGGACATCAACGGGGAACGGAGCGTCACCTGGCTCAAGGGAGATGCCATCAGCCATCGAAGGAGAATAGAAGACGCCGGCCTGGCTCATTGAGATCGAGTCAACGCTGCCCTCCGCCCCCTGGCAACTGAACCTGAGTCTCAGGACGGAAACGTCCGATGAATTAGCAAGTATTCCACTAGCTGGAACAAGTGACACCTGCTCCACTATCAGCAGTCCACCCTCGGCGGGCGTCTCATAGCTGATCGCTCTTCTCTCGAACTCGTCCTGTGACATCAGCAAGAACTTCGCCGATGGCCCCAGGCCCGCTGGGAGCACCGCCTTTGCCTCCATCTGGTCTCCGTTCACACGATGTGAGAGCGTGCCTATGCTCACCCACGAACTCCAGTCGCGATCATCGTTGATTGAGTCGTAGCTCATGAGCGATGACGACCGAACAGAATCGTTCCAGCCGTCGAGTTCGAGGAGGTAATCCGCTCCTAGAGAACCGACAGCATAGCCCGTGGACGACGAGTCGTCCGAATCTACGAACAGGAAGAAACTGTCCACGATGGTGGTGCTCATGATGTCGCCTTGCGTCTTCACGTACATGTATAGGTCGTTCGAGTCCGCTCGGGCGGACCATTCGTCAATGTCTATTGTAGGAGCCGTCGATGCGGAGACCTTGGCGGCAAACATCTCGACATCAGACCAATCCGAGAAATCGCCGTCGACGCTGAAGGCGCCCGATTCGGCGTAGTATGCGAAGTATATGAATGTCGGGAGGATTATCAGGACTGCGACCAAGACAGCAAGGAACGGCCATCGGGTAAGAGCTGAGAAACGCCAGCCGCTCGGACGACGACTCATGCCAGCCTCGCCCCGAGCGCCGTTGATCACTCCAGTGCCGTTTATCATGCCTGTTCCATTGATCATGCCAGTGCCGTTGACGAACCCAGTACCGTTCACTGCGCCCTTGCCATTCACCAATCCGCGCTCGGCCGCACGCGATTCGATGGGGCCGGCAGTCACGGCCTCAATCGGCAGTGCAGGCGCCTCTGGCTCCTCTTCAGGTTGTGGTTTGTAAGGCTCCGGCTCTTCGATCGTCATTAACAACGGCTCCGATACCGCTGGTTTCTCAACGTCGAACTCGACACCACAATTGGGACATGTTCGAGCCCCTGGAGCCACGGCTGAGCCGCATTTAGGGCATTCCAACATCTCCTCGTCAGTGACGATGGGCACTCCGCACCGCGGGCACTTCGCCATACCTGGTTCAAGGTTCATGCCGCAGGACGGGCACGATAATTTGGCCTCAGGCAATTCGGCGGTCGCGATGTCGGCCGCTTTAAACTCTTCTTTGGCCTGTGCAGACTGGAGGCGTTGCATGAGCCGCCTCTCGATTACCTTGTCAAGTTCCCTCTTCGTGAGGACCGTCTCGAGTCGAGTCGAGCAGAACGGGCATCGCTCGGCATCCGGAGAAACCTTGTTGCCGCAGAGTGGGCAGTACACGGATTCCGTTTTCAAATCTCAAACACCTCTCGGTAGGATGATGAATGTCAGCACACGCATGTCGTCATGGGAAAGGTGCCCAACTCATTGAAGGGTAGTTATGGCATTCAAACTGTATATAAATATCTGGCCAAGGGTCCAGAAGATTCGATTGCGTCCCGAACACGGAACGCAGCTGTCGGACGCCTCCGTCGGACGGTTGAACCAGGCCTTTGACCTGCTGTCGCTCCGGCAACCTTAATATACGCTCGCAGGCCTGGAAGGCACGGTGAATCGTACATGGCATGGAATGGCCCGCTCGAGAAGATCGACGACTTCAGATTCCAGATTCCACGATCATACAAGCATTGCATGCGCACTGACGCGCTCATATTCGCCGATGATAAGATGCTGGAGTCGATCAAGCGAGATAACGCTCCCGAGCAAGCCGCCAATGTCGCTTGCCTTCCTGGCATAGTCGGCAAGTCGTACGCGATGCCGGATATTCACTGGGGTTACGGGTTCCCCATAGGCGGCGTCGCCGCCTTCGATTTCGAGAACGGAGTGATCTCGCCCGGTGGAATCGGCTATGATGTGAATTGCGGCGTTAGGCTCGTAAGAACTGACCTGACTGTCAGGGACATCGAACACCGTGTCAAAGGTCTCATCGACGCGGCGTTCGCCAACGTTCCTTCTGGAGTCGGCGAGAAGGGCAAGCTCAGGCTGTCGCAGGCCGAGATAGACGATGTCCTGGAGGAGGGAGCTAGCTGGGCGGTCTCCCGCGGCTACGGGTGGGAGAATGACATAGTCGCATGCGAAGAGGAAGGGTGCATGAAAGCAGCGGATTCGTCTAAGGTCGGGCAGAAGGCCAAGCAGAGAGGCGCTCCGCAGCTCGGCACTTTGGGCGGAGGGAATCACTTCCTCGAGATACAGAGAGTGGACAAGATATTCGATGAGGAAGCGGCCAAGGCGTTCGGGCTGACGGGCGAGGGGCAGGTGACCGTCAGCATCCACTCGGGCTCGAGAGGCTGCGGCCATCAGATCGCCAGCGACAACATACGCGTGATGGAAGACGCGCTCAGGAAGCACGGGATAGCTGTTCCTGACAGGCAGCTCGCATGCGCCCCTGTCGGCTCCAACGAAGGGCAGAACTGTTTCGCAGCGATGAGCGCGGCGGCCAACTTCGCATGGGCAAACCGACAACTGATACTCCACTGGCTGAGGGAGTCATTCGAGAAGACTCTTGGGGCGACGGCTGAGGACATGGGGATGGACCTCGTCTACGATGTTGCACACAACATCTGCAAGGTCGAGGAGCATCTCATCGACGGACGGAGAACGAAGGTCTATGTTCACAGAAAGGGCGCTACGAGAGCTTTCGACTCATCGAGACAGGAAGTGCCTATAAAGTACCGCTCCACCGGGCAGCCCGTGTTGATACCCGGGGACATGGGCAGCGCGAGCTACGTCCTTGTCGGCACGGCCGGCGCGATGGCTGAGACTTTCGGCTCCACTTGCCACGGCGCAGGGAGACAGATGTCGAGGACTGCCGCGACGAGGCGGTTCTCGGCGAACGAGGTCGTATCCGCCCTTCGCAAAGATGGCATCTACGTCAGAGCAGCATCCAAGAACGGAATCGTCGAGGAGGCCCCTGGGGCGTATAAGGACGTTGACGAGGTGGTGGGCATAGCCCATGGCGCCGGTATCTCAAAGCTGGTCGCACGGCTCCGGCCGATGGGCGTGATGAAGGGATGATGAGCACGGGCTACAGAGCTATTAGCTTCTGAGCGGCGCGCGCCACTTGCTCGGTGCTGTCTCTGGGACAGGCAACCATGACCGCCCATTCGTACACCCTTCTGCTCTGTAACGACTGCGTGATGGAGCTGACTCGCGGCAAGAGCCGAACCCTGTCGCCATCCACGATGCGGATATCCATGAGCGACATCCTTGGCTCGGAAACGGGTAGTTCATGTGAGGGTATGTCAATCACCACGTGCCCTGGATCTATCCCGGCCTTCGCCGCGATTTCCTCCTCCAATCGCCTGCGCTTCTTGAAATTCCCCATCGCCTCAACCGCTTCCCATTGACCGTCCTCGATGTCATGGGCAGCGACTGCGAACGCCTTCTTGAAAAGGCGGCGATACTTGATTCTGGTCGCGACCTCCTGTGAGTATCCTCCTTGAGATACTAGGTGCGACAACAGGCTCGAATCCGTCATCTTGAAGACCGCCTCTATGTCATCGGAATCCAACATCTCGACCGCCTTGGCGAGCATGAGCTCGGCTATCCTAACGGTCTTGTGATAATACACCGTGGAAAACATCAACGCCCTCGCGACCAGCATCCCCTCTACCGCACTGGCTCCGCCCTTATCGACGACCAAATCACCATTGAATATTCCAATCGTATCCATCAGTCGGTCCAGGTCGATCACGCCGTATGCGACGCCAGTGTAGTGAGCATCACGCATGAGGTAGTCGAGCTGGTCGACGTCCACCGGGCCACAGATCATCTGCCCAAGGTACCTCCGGTCATTGAAGTGAGCCTGGCCTCGGTGGTCGCCCAGCGTCTTCTGCTCTTGATGGTGTCTGGCCGCACCGCTCAATAGGGACGAGATCTCTTTGGGATCCATACCCTGCCTCTCCAGGGCGTCCACGACCCGCAGTTCCCCTTCCAGCACCGCGCTCTCCTCCTCCGAGACCACTGTGTCCTGCCCGAGCACCAATCGTTTGGATATCTCGACATGGTCGATTCCGAACTGCTCGTGGAGGACCATCTCAAAGGTGTGCGAGTACGGGAGATGGCCTATGTCGTGGAGTAAGGCAGCGCATTTGACAAGGGCAGCCTCATCCTCTTTCAGGCGCAAGGAAGAGCCCATCTTGTCGGCGACCGAGAAGGCTCCGAGCGAATGCTCGAGCCGAGTGTGGTTTGCGCCAGGATAGACCAGGTTCGCGAGGCCGAGCTGGTGCACACCGTGCAGCCGTTGAAGCTCGTTCGACTCGATGAGGGGAAGGAACGGGACGTCGACCCGCACGCTTCCGTGGACGGAATCCCTGATGACCTTGTAGTCTTCCACGGTTGTCAGAGAGAGCGTCGCCGCATATAATATTTCACCGAGTGGATGCATCATGAATCTGCGTTTCGGACAGGCAGCACTCCGCGCGCATCTAATAGAAAAAGCTTGCCAATGAGCTTGGACCGTTATCGCGCAGTTGGGTGCAAATACTTTTAAGACTCGAATATGATTGTGCTGATGTCACAAGGAGGATCCCCCCCTTGCAGTCCCGTGCAACACCCAGTGAAGACAGGATACTCACGTATATCGACGGCTTCGACAACAAGATAGGCGGAGGCGTCCGTAAGGGACATGTCGTTCTCCTTGCGGGCACGCCAGGCACGATGAAATCGTCCATAGCCCTCAACCTGCTGTACAAGAACGTTAGCCAGAGAGGAGTGAATGCTCTGTACGTGAGCATCGAAGAAAGCAAGGACAGTCTCCTGGAATGTATGGACAGACTGGGCCTCGGCAACGTTGACGAGAACAAGTTCTTCATTGTCGACATCGGTAAGCTTCGACTGGAGCACACGGACGCTGATATCGGCAGGGACTGGTTCAAGATACTGAAGGAATACCTGCGCAAGAAGGTCGAGAACGAGGGTGTGGAGGTGATCGTAATCGACTCGCTGACGGCGGTCTACTCGCTCACCCACATCCAGAGCCCCAGGCAAGAGCTGTTCCACTTCTTCGGGTTCCTCAAGCGGTTGGGCGTCACAACGTTCCTAATATCGGAGACGCAGCAGAATGGCAACGCCTACGGACCCTTCCACGAGGATTACCTAGCGGATGGGACGATACTTCTGAAGTTCGTGGATGTTGGTGAGTCGGACGTCCAGCTCAGGATAAGGGCCGTGAAGATGAGGCATTCTAAGATACATCACGGCTATCTAACGCTGCTATTCCGAGACGGACAGTTCATGGCTACCCCGCCGATCGCGGAATGACGGAACAGGCAGACGATTGTCGCCAATATGACAACGCATTGGCATCTGGCCCGATGAGCAAACCGGCTATCGCTGGGCTAAAGGAAATTGTCTCCTCGGTCCCAGGCGCTCAGAAGCCGCCTTTGATCTTGTTTCTGTCAATCCTTACGCCCTGAGGCGTGACCATCAGCAGGTTCTTTCCCACGCCGGCCACATCGCCGTTCACGTCCCTGGCAACGTTCTTCAGCTCAGAGGTGATCCGCTTCATCGTCAGGTCGTCGTTGGCGATCGATGTGAAATCCAGGATGACTATGTTGCCGGCATACACCTCGCTTGTCAGCAATGATAGGTCTTCGTACCTGAACAACTCGCCGACTTTCACAACTGCGGCTGAGCTGTCGTCGCTCAAGATGTGTTCGTCGTCAAACGTCATCTCGCTCAGGTCGATGTACTGCTCAGCGCTGGAGTGCTGTCTACCTTCTGATTCCTGCGATGAAGGGAAGGCCTTCTTCTTCAGAATTGTCACTGTGCATCCCTCTGGAATAGGTATAACCTTGTTCAGATATAAAGCCTATCCTGCATGGCCAGGCACGTCCTACCGCTTGATTGTCAGATAAGCATTATGCGCGGCGCGCGTGTCTGTTCCGACGAAGGGTTCAGCGAAACTGCGCATGCGATCGGATATCTTGCAGAGTTGTCCCTGATGCCCTGAGAGGCCGAATGCCCCGCAGCCGACAGGCGGAAGTGAACTATCCAGCGCTCGGGTGCGAGATTAGACTATGTCAGAGCATATCAGCGGATACCAGAAACGGAAGAGGGTTCCTGACAACGGCCTCTCATCCAGACAATCTCAACGCTGTCCCTCTTCCTCAGTCATCCACAGTCTGTCGCCAACGTGATGAATGGAGAGGACCGACTTTCCCTTCGGCTTGGTCCGCATCTCCAAGCCGGGCATGGCGGCCCTGCCTATCGCGAGAGGCCTGAGGTTCCTCTCGTCCCTGACCCAAACAAGGTCGCCTTCGGATATCGAATCGTCGACATCTACGATGCCGGGGCCCATGACATCAGCGCCGTTCGCAACGAACTTGACGGCCCCCATGTCGACTGTCACGTGTCGTTTAGCAGCTCCGTACTTCAGTACTCCTCTCACCGTGAGGAAAGGCTCGCCTTTGATCACGATGGCGAGCAAGGAGTTGTCTACGAACAAAACATCGAAATCGGGTGCCTCGGCTCTGTCGACAGTCGCCTTGTCCGAAACGGTCTTCGTTCCCATCGTCGTCTCAATCGTCGAGAACAGGCTCTGTATCTCCTTCTGGCGCAGCCTGTGTCTTCTCCGTATCTTCAATTCGGCCACGAGTTCACCCTGCGAACCACTTGCCAGTGGAAACGGTTCCGCATCTCTTCTTCAGCTCCTCACTGCGTGCTCGCGCTCTCTCGGCGTCTTTCTTGTTGCCAATCGCTTCGAAGGCCCCCGCCATGGTCTCATAGGGCTCCCAGTCGTTCACATCGATCCCCGCAGCTACCTCCGCAGCGTCCAACGCCTCGTCAAACCTTTCCATCTCTAGGAGGGCATTGCCCAGACATAGTGCAGCCGAATAATCGGCGGGTGATTCCGCCAACACTGCGCGAAGACCTTCAACTGCCTCCAACCAGTCGCCGTTGGCATATGCCACCTCAGCAACTAGTCTACGGCGCTCGTTTGGAGGGCACCTCGCTGCAAATTCGGATGCGACATCACGGCCTTTCGTACGGACGAGTGCCCTGACTAACATCGTGCGTCCCGCGATGGTGAGGTCTTCCGGGCCGAAGGCGGAAAGCTTCGCCGCTACACAGCTCCACTCTCCTCTCTGGGCCGCGAACGCCGCGTACGGCAGGACCAGGTCAATGTCCCCGTGTCTCTCGACAGCCTCTGTCAACTCTTTAGGCGGCTCGGGAACGCCGTAAATCCGGCACACATCGAACGCCAACGGAAGAGCGGTCATATCGGGATGGCGCGAACTGATTGCTCGAACGGCGGAGTCTATCGCCTCGGCGTGTCTTCCGAGGCGTATGAGCGCCATTGCCCTGACGCACCACGGCTCGCCGTCATTGGCGTATCTCGCCCTCATCTCCTCGGCGCATCCGAGAGCCTTCGAATATGATTCGAGCGCCCCTGCTCCATCTCCCATCTCAAGCAGCAGGTCGCCTCGCTCTATCCATCCATCGCACTGCATGGGGTTCAGCGCCAACGCGTTGTTCAGCGAGGACAGAGCATCGTCCATCCTTCCGAGTTGTCTAGCCGCTGATGACCTCGCCTTCCAAGCCTCGTCGTACGTCGGATTCAAGTCGAGAGACTCCAGCAACAGCTCGTATCCCTCTTCGGGCTCCCCCACAGCAGCCTTGCACACACCCTTCGCGTGGAGCGCATAGTCGAAGTCAGGGCGAATCTCAAGCGACCTGTCGTGAAACGGGATCGCGCCCCTGAATATGCCCATCTTCTCCAGAGCGTTCCCGATGTTGTTCCAGGCTATCTCGTAATCCGGATCCACATTGATCGCTTCGACGAAGCTGGGAATCGACTCAGCGAACTGGCCGAGGTTGTACATAGCGTTGCCCAGGTTGTTCAACAGGACGGGGTCCACCGCGTCGATCTCCAGCGCCCTCCGATAGCACTTGACAGCCTCTTCCAGGCGATCCACGCCGTGGAGCGAGTATCCTTTGTTGTACCATGCGTGCTTGTAGTCGGGATTTATCTCTATCGCCCTATTGAATGCAGCAAGCGCCCTGTCAGTCTGTCCGGCGCAGAAGCAGCTGTATCCGAAGTTGTTCCAGACCTTCGCGTCATCGGGGGACAGTCTGAGCGCCTTCTCGAAAGCCAGAATAGCCTCTTCGTACTCGCCAATTTCGTGTCTCACGCCTCCTAGGTGAATGTAGCCGAGAGAATCGTTGGGGTTCGAAGCGATGTACATCTCGCAGCATTCGACCGCTGACGCGCCATCCCTTGCCTCAACGTACAGGTCTGCCTTGACAAGCCACAGAGACTTGTCACTTTCTGCGGCGACAGGTATCTTCCGTATTGCGGCCCTGGCGCGCCTGCGGCGACCTGACTCATTGTACGATTCCGCCAGCCCGATGAGGTTCTCCACGCGGCCTGGGTTGAGCCGATGGGCCTTGGAATACGCCCTGGCCGATAACCGGTACCGCTCCTGTGCGAATAGGCAGTTCCCCAGATTATACCACGCCTGTTCATACGACGGTGAGTGAGAGATCGCCAATCTGTAACATCGGGCAGCTTCGGCCCTTCTGCCCATAGCATCGAGGGCAGCGCCCTTGTTATTGAGGGCTACAACGCTCGACAAACCCTTGGAGATTGCTTCGTCCAAGAGTTTGATTGCTAGCACGTACTCACCCCTGTCGTACGCCTCGTTTGCATTGGCGAACAGGGCAGGCGCCTCAGCCAGTCCATTTGGATTGCCGCCTTGGGCGTTCTTGGTCAAGCAGCCTTTCCATGCATGGGGACGTAGATATTCTTTTTGAATGGGGACTACGTCCGTACCGCTTCCCCCAAAGTTTATATTTGATATCGAGTATAATTCCACATCCCGAGGTGTGTCGCGAGATGCTAGTACTCTTCAGACCTTCACCGAAGTCCATCGTCAGGGCATACCTCGCGAGCAGGGTCTACAACGGCAAGCCAATCGAGAACACGCGAGGCCAGAAGTTCTTCTTTGAGGAGACACTAGACGCAGACGCAATCGACTACAGCGAGCTGTATTCGGAATTCAGGGAGAGGTTCGGCGGGCTAGACTTCCTGGAGAACCCGAAACTGAACGAAATCCTCGAAGACGAGATATTCTGGGCCTCGAGGTTCGCCGCCAGGGACAGGTATCAGCTGGTATTCAGGGTGCTGGAGCTTATAGAGAAGAAGGGTACGAAGGCGTACCTCTCCCAAGAGAGCCCGGAGGCAAAGGAGATGAAGGACCGGGTCCGCCGCGTCACGGGCGAATTCCGCAGGGCGAGAGACTTCCTGTCGTTCACGGAGGATTCCGCGAACAAGGCGATAATAGGACGTGCCAGCTTCGAACACCAAGTCATGGATCTCATTCTCAGACACTTCGCTAGGAGGAAGCCAGGATATGCGGTTGTTGTGCTCGACGATGAGCACGCCCACATCTGTCTGAACAACGAGATTCTGATCGAATCGCGCGATAGGTTCCCGAGCAGGAAGGGAAGAAAAGATGCCAAGCGGTTCTGGTTGCTGCTGTCGGATATTAAGAACCTGAATTCCAGGAAGGACCCAGAGTTCGACAGCGAAACGCTTCCCGACAACTACTGGAAGTGGGTCACCGAGGGAACGGAGGTCGAGACGGCGTCCAGCGTGCGAACCCTGGATTACTATGCCTGAGCGGTGGCGACAATTACGTCCATCTCTGAACATCGTTGGCATAGAAGCCTGCCCGGAACTGTGCCAGAACCGCGACCTCCCCCGAATAAGTATATTAAGCCATCATTACCTTAACTCAGGCCTAGGGCATCATCGAGGAGCAATAGCTTTGAACGGGGAAAGGCGCGGCCGGAGCTTGGAAGAAGAGTTGCCGGCTTACATGGACCTCTTGAGTCACGACATTCTGAACCTGAACCAAACCGTGCTGAGCAGCATAGAGTACATGATGTCGTCGTCAAGCCTGGACAACCGGTCCAGGGAGCATGCTGAGAAAGCCACTTCTCAGGTAAGGATTTCAACCCAGCTCATGGAGAGCATCAACAAGCTTTGCCTGCTCCAGAACGAAACAGAGTTGAAGACCACCACGGTATCTCTGGCAGAGGAAGTCGCGAAAGCGACGACAGCATTGAGCAGCATCTTGCCCCATCGAGGGATACGCTTCGCCTTCGAAAATCTCACAGAGGCGACCGTCGTCGATTCGAAGGACCTCGTCTCTCAGTCAATCCTCAACGCTTTGATCAACATGGTTCAGCTGGACCATTCCGAATCGCCCGAAATCTCGATCAGCATAGAACGCGCGGGAGACGATGATTGCACCTGGTGCGTGCGCTTGCAGGACTCGGGCCTTGTGCTCTCAACCCCAGTTGACCTAGACACCATCGTGTGCGGTCCCGAGGAGCGCCGCTCGAAGACCGTGAGGCTCGCCGGCATACTACTGTCGAAGATGATGGTCGAGAAGCTCGGCGGGAAGATTGAAATCGACTGCTTTGACGGGCGCGGAGGCGCGTTTACAATGACTTACAAGGGAGCGACCGCCATATGACAAGTGTTCTGATCGTTGATGACGAGCTCTTCATAGTCGAGCTGTACAGAGACATCCTGCAGCTGCGGGGATACAAGGTGGTTGGCACGGCCTTCGACGGCGAAGAGGCCATCAGGAGATACAATGACGCTTTCGAGAAGCCGGACGTGGTGATCATGGACCACAGGATGCCAGTGATGAATGGTGTCGAGGCCACGCGCGAGATTATGAGGCTCAACCCGATCCAGAAGATCATATTCGTGAGCGCTGACGTCCTGGTCGAGAAGGAGGCAAGGGAGGCTGGGGCGACGGAGTTCCTTCCCAAGCCGTTCAGGATGGACGACCTTATCGAGCGGATGCAGAAGGTCTCACTTTAGCGGATCGCTCTGGGACACCTGTGCCAGACGCCCGCCAGGATAATATGCGATTGCGAATATAGAAAGGGATAAGTTGAAGATGAGGGCTATCATACCTGAACGAGGGTTACCGATTTGACGACCGACAGTTTCACGAAGGCCAAGGCCATGCATTTCCCCAGGCAGGTGCTCGCGGGACACGACGTGGTCAAGGAGATCGGGCATATGTCCAGAGACTTCGAGCTCGAAGGGCCTGTGCTCCTCGTAACGGGCGCGACGACCGGCAATCTCGCCGCAAGACTGGTTTCTGAGGTCCTGGAGGAGCAAGACTACGACGTCCACACCATTACTGTGGGAGAGGCCAGCAGAGACAATCTCGTCAAGGTGGAGGAGCACACCAAAGAGGTCGACGCATCCTTCCTGATAGGAGTGGGAGGCGGCAGCAAAATCGACCTTGCGAAGCTCGCGTCAGGCAACCTTCGGAAACCATTCCTTAGCGTGCCAACATCCGCATCCCACGATGGCATAGCGAGTCCCAGGGCTTCCATCAAGGACGGCGGCAACTCTCTTTCGCTCAACGCGAGTGTGCCGCTTGGAGTCGTAGCAGACACCGCATTGATAGTCAAGGCCCCTTATAGGCTGCTCGCGTCAGGATGCGCAGACGTGATCTCGAACACGACAGCGGTGCTGGACTGGGAACTTGCGTCAAGGTTGAGAGGCGAGTTCTTCAGCTCGAGTGCGGCAAACCTCGCAAAATACGCTGCCGAATCAATAATCGAGAACGCTGCGGCGATCAAGCCCAACCTGGAGGACAGCGTTTGGGTGGCCATAAGGCCTATCATAATCTCAGGCATATCCATGGCGGTTGCCAGTTCATCACGTCCTACGAGCGGTTCGGAGCACATGTTCTCACACGTTCTCGATAAAGCGGCGCCAGGCAAAGCTCTCCACGGAGAGCAGTGCGGCGTTGGGTCAATCATGATGATGTATCTCCATGGGGGTGACTGGGAGAGGATTCGCGAAGCCCTACGACAGATAGGGGCCCCGACGAGCGCGGAGGAGTTGGGAATCTCCCCAGAGCAGGTCATCGACGCCCTCGTGCACGCGCATGGGATAAGGAAGGACAGGTACACCATCCTGGGAGACAGAGGGTTGACCTCCGACGCTGCTGACCGCCTGGCGAGAATCACCAAGGTGGTCTGAAGAAGCGGCAATATGGGGTGAACGACATGGTACTGGTTACAGTCGTAGGCAAGAAGCAATGCAAGGAAGGTTTTGAATTCGTTTTCGGCGGGCCTCTGGCGGAGTGCAGGGACTGCAAGGTCAGGAACGTATGCTTCCATCTGGAGGAGAATAGGAGATACCGGGTGAAGAGCATCAGGGACGTGCAGCACGAATGCAGGATCCACGAAGAAGGAGTGAGGGTCGTCGAGGTGGAGAAGATACCGTTACGCGCGATGATTCCCGCGAAGGCCGCTCTTGAAGGAGCCATGCTGACCTTCGAAGAGAGCGAATGCAGGAGTCTCAGCTGCCCGAATTACAGGATGTGCAAACCCTTGGGCGCGTTGGAGGGCATGAGATTCAAGATCGCCTCTGTCGAGAACGCGGAAGTCCAATGCGAGAAGGGGGAGCGCCTGAGGGTTGCCCTTCTTGAATGATTGCCGTTCAGGCGGGCGTCGGCGGATCGTCGTGCCACTCATCTCGTTTTCGCTCGCCGGCCATGGCGGAAGATGGCGAACAGAGCCAACAGCGCCACCACCGGTAGGACAGCTTGGCTGAATTCCGGTATGGCTTCCGAGGTGACGGTTACTGTCACGGTGTCGCTATTCGTGTTGCCAGAGGCGTCTTTGACCAAAAGCGTCACGAGGTACACCCCTTCCTGCCAGAAAGTGTAGGTCGGTGACACGCCATATAGCTCGATCGGCGATGAGTCGTATACGAAACTCCATGTGTAGTTATCCACGCCGACATTATCCGTCGAACCTTGACCTGTGAATGTCACGGGCACCCCGACGTACCCGTCTATGTCGACTCCGGCGCTCGCGACCGGATCTTCCTCGTCGAAGAGTATCGAAAAGGAGTGTACTTCGTACGGAGCGTACTTCGGAGATGAGAGGCTCACAGACCCCTCGTCACGAGCAGAGATGAAATAATCCACGCTCGACCCGGGCGCCTGTGGAGATAGCTCGAACGCATACGTGTCGTTTCCTGACGTCTTGGGCATGAGTTCCTCAACCCAAACGCCCTCGTCGATTCGGTAGTTGAAGGTGACGGAATCCACATCGACACCTCTCCCCGCAGTGATGTTGGCTTCAACTTGCAGCCCGACGCCAGCTGGAAGCGAGCCGCTCAATGGCACATGCTCGATGTCGAACGGGCGTTCGTTCCTGTCGCCAGCGACCTCTAAGAGCAGTAGAGCGGGTGGGATGTTCTCCGCTATTTGAGCCATCACGGCGTCCTCGTCCTCGGGATGATATCCATCCTGCATAGTGCCGACCTCGAACAGGAAGGCGTATACATCTGCGCCGCCATACAGCCAATCGAGGGAATCTCCAGTTGTTGGATACAACCCTACCGATTGGTCAGCAGTGTATCCATTGAGTGCCGCCAAATTGGTGCCTATCCTCACCAGATCGTCGTTGTCGGGGGGTGTTTCAGTTGTATATCCCCACGGCCACATCACCAAGTCGCTATAGGTGTGGAAGTCTATCGCCACGACGAAGCTCTGGTTCAGCGCCAAGTCGCGAATCGCCTGAGTCTCGGGTTCGGAGAATGGATACTCTCCGCAATATGTGGTGTCTGAAGTGTCGTTGGAACTGCCAGCTCCGCCCCATTCACCAAGAGGATCGTCATTTTGAGAGCCATTGTAGTTCCTGTTGAGGTCGACACCGTAAGTCCCGTCTCTGTTATCTCGCCTGTTCTTCCGCCAGCCCTCGTTGAGTGGATCAGACATCGAGAAATCTAGACCATCGGGGTTCACCACGGGGACTATCCAGGTCTCCCTGTTGTCAACCACCCAACTAATCCTGTGATCCGAGCCATACTGGGCAGTCAGATTCTCGATAAGTTGTGCCGCGATCTCCGCAGAGGGCCATTCCCTAGCGTGATGGAGTGCCATTATTAGGACCTCTGGCTCGTCCTCGTCGACCTCGACGTTATCGGATATCTTGATGGCCAAGATGTCCCTGTCAGCAATGCCCTGAGTCTTCTCCCAGCTATCGCCTATGTCGTAGACCTTGGCAATCTCCGGGAACGCTGCCTCAGTCGCATACAGGGTTTCCTTGATCACAGTGAAATTCCTATAGACATAATCCGACGCAGGTCCGCCCTCAGCAATGGAGACCGACGCAATTCCGCGCGTGTCATCGGTGAACGGGCCGGTGGTTGAGATCGTTATCATCATGACGGCGCATATGCAAATGGAGAACGCAGTCAGAAACCGTGGTTGAAACATCGTGTGTCACATCTTAGCGTCCATGGGTCTGAAATGGCCCGATTGCCTGAGCCAGGGTACAGGAGTGGTTGTCGTTATGGCGGCATTATGTCACTGGTAATATTTACTGATTCTCCAGAATCGCGCTTGGCTAACTCATCCTCCGCTAACCGGGGGGAGGAACGATACCTCGTCCCCTTCCTTCAAAACCAGTCTCGAAGGGCCGTACTCCCTGTTCACCGAGAGTATGATGTGTTCGCGAAACCTAGCCATCTCTGGAAACCTGCCGATGTACTGCTCCAGAAGCATCTGGACCGTGGTGCCGTCCCCGATCTCGATCTCTTCCTCCTTCTTGCCCACTATGTCTCTGAAAGAGGCGAACAACTTGACCCTGACTCTCATTGGCATACGACTCCTTGAATGCATCCTCACCATTATAAGACCTGATATTCAAACTTATCAGCTGATTCGGACGCGTTTCGCAGAAGCAAGCGCATCCACGGGAAGAGTCATATCGCCGTTAACTACATACGGACTCCCTATCAGCGAGCGATATCAGACCACGGACGACGCCGCGCGGATGCTGGCACGACGTGTTGGTAATAAATCGGATAACAAACATGGTAAAACATAGTGGCGCTTCCAGTGGATGGATGCCGACAAGTGTTACCAAGTCTTGTCGGAAAAGCCATTTTAGCCACGTAACCCAATTGCGCAGGCTACGCTCAACAGCAAAGCTTTTCGCATCCCACGCAGCCAGGGAACGTGGTCCCGACTCTGTGTCGAACAGGATGGAGGAACCATCGACGGGTGCTACAAAGGCTTGCTCTAGATATCGCTGTCAACTGCGAGTCAGAGGGGGATAAATGTCGGCTGAGCCACATCAACCAAGAGGGGGTACTGTCGCCTCCGCCAACGGTGGGCTAACGAAAGGATTAGGCTGGAGCCTGGAGCCGCAGATAGGAGCTAACGCAAAGACAGTCCTGGAACGCCGATACCTCCGGAAGGATGATCAGGGAAAGCCCACCGAAACACCACGCGAGTTGTTCGAGAGAGTGGCGAGAGCAATAGCCGCCGCTGAAGCAAACTATGGCAAGTCAGAAATTGAGCTCGAGGCGGTGGCTGAGAAGTTCTACGAGCTGATGGCTCGTCAGCATTTCATGCCCAACAGCCCCACACTCATGAATGCGGGCAGGGAATTGGGCCAACTGTCCGCATGTTTCGTCCTTCCTGTGGGAGACTCCATGGAAGAGATATTCGACGCCATCAAGTACACCGCTCTTATCCACAAATGTCTAGTGCCAGAAACCCTCGTCATGACGGACGCGGGATGCAGAACCCTGGGTTCGGTCTCTTGCAGCTCATGGATCGAAACCCATGAAGGCATGGACATGGTCGAGGAGAATCACTCGAACGGAGTCCAGAATGTCTTCACGGTCGAAACCGCAGAAGGATACTCAATCACTGGCACCGCGCTCCACAGGCTCATGGTCAGACATGCGGACGGGTCTTTTGACTGGAAACGCATCGGCGCGTTAGAGAAAGACGACACACTCGTAATGAAGCTGGGAGGGTGGCTTGGTGGAACCCTCGACAGAGTCGAGTGCGGATTCTCGGAAGTTGTGGAGTCCGGACTCGATGACAGAGTGATCAGAGCAGACGAGAGTGCACTGTGTGAATTCATGAGAAGAACTTTCACAAGCCGTGGCGGAATCTCGTCAGATGGAGTTGTCTCGGTTGAGATCGGGTCGGTCGAGTTGGCTCGCAGGTTCCAGGCCATGCTGTTTTACGTGGGCGTGACCACGCATAGAGTGGATTCCAAGCTCACTATCTGCACAAGGTCTGGCTTCGAGACTTTCAGGGAGAAGATCGGCTTCGACTCGATGCTTCTAAACCAGAGTATCAATGGGTTGGATACAGACGGAGTCATGAACGCATTGTCAAGCTCCGGATTCGGGCATGAGGAGGCGGACGACGAGGGGCAATACTATGTTAGTGTCGAAGAGATCGTGCCCGTTGGGAGACGGGGGGTCGTCGACCTAACAGTCAGCGGAACACACGCGTATCTCGCAAACGGGTTCATCTCACACAATAGCGGCGGCGGAACCGGATTCAG